>Ga0316605_10000039_pt1 | contig 210935 bp, 168 predicted proteins | sample OWC_soil_day20_n_FD_207666 | JGI IMG/M metagenome (GOLD analysis project Ga0316605, IMG submission 207666) | Wetland soil microbial communities from Old Woman Creek delta, Ohio, United States - OWC_soil_day20_noCT | ecosystem: Environmental > Terrestrial > Soil > Wetlands | place: USA: Ohio... | reverse complement strand
CACAAAGAGCACTGAGTTATTTACCACAAAGAGCACTGAGTTATTTACCACAAAGAGCACTGAGTTATTTACCACAAAGAGCACTGAGTTATTTACCACAAAGAGCACTGAGTTATTTACCACAAAGAGCACTGAGTTATTTACCACAAAGAGCACTGAGTTATTTACCACAAAGGAAACAGAGTAAATCCACCACAAAGAGTACTGAGTTATTTACCACAAAGGAAACAGAGTAATTCTACCACAAGAGCACTGAGCTATTTACCAAAAGGGAAACAGAGCTTTTTACAACAGCTTTTATACTTATACGCTTATGATTCATTTTTCAATCGTCTGTTATCCTTTGTCTGAAATTTTTTGTCCTTCGCACTTTGCTATTTGTCTTTTATCCTAAAAAATCAGTATTAATATTAATAAAATAAGATAAAAAAAAGAAAAAAATAAATAAAAAATATGTAAAAAACAAAATTTTCAGAATAATAAAATTGAAAAGAATGTTTCAATCCTGACCTATCCATTACTCTTATTCACAACTATTATCTTCAATTTTCTAGTTTCTCCTAGATAATCAATTCATTTATCTATCTATTCTTTTTTTTAACCTAAAAAATTCTATTTCTTTAAAATTTGATGCTTTTTTTTCTCCAAAACATCATTTTTAAACCCTAAATCTGTTGATATATGATATGATTTAATTTCTAAGATGTTATTATTTAACAGATTATCAGATCGTTGTGATTGTTGATAATAATATTTAAAAAAAAATCAAAAAAATTGTGATTTGTTTTTCTTTTTTCGTATTTTTGCAAGTCTGAATATAGTTTTTTGAATGAAAATCAACTTTAACACTTATGATTGTAACAAAAAAATGAAACCTGCGTATTTACGCATGTGTGTCAATTACTTAGACATGAAAATTACGACGAAAATTAATACAACAAAAAATAATATCAATTAAATCCACTACAATGAAAAAATTTATGATTTTTTTCTTGATGGCGTTCCTACTACTTAGCAACAGCCATTCGTACGCTGAAAAGCTCAACATTGATGGTATTGAAGCGATGGATCACATTTCTACGTTATCCATTTCTCCAGCAACTACTCAATATGTTTGTGCTTGGTCTGGCTCAACATCTTCAAGTCCAATAACGTTTACTTCCATCGATGCAGCTGGTGTTCCGACAGCAGCTAGGCATTATTGGTATGTGAATGGAGTTCAAGAGGATTCAATTTCTCCAACTTCAGGACAAACAAACTTTTTATTTCAAGTAAATGGAAGGCCAGCCGGAACTTATGTAGTTCAGTGTAGAATTACTCACGATGACGGAGGTGTTCATACCCATTTGTCCAATGAGGTAACCGTTTATATTCTAGCAGAACCTAGTATAGCTATTGGTGGTCCTACCAGTGGATGCGTTGGCGAAAATCTAACTCTTCAGGCTCAAGTAGGAGATGTTCCTGGTGGATACTCACTACTTTGGTTTCTTAATGGTGTTTCTACTGGTGTAACTACTCAAAACTACACCTATACAGTTCCTGCTACTCCTCAAAACTCTGTAGTCACTGTCAGACTTTCTTATGATGGTTGCACTCCTAAATTCTCACCTGAACACCATGTAACCAATATGCCTGATGGTTTAATTGTTGTTAATGATACCTGGGTGCGCTGTAATGGAAGTTCAGTTACCGTTACTGCAGATGCTCAAAATCCTGCCGGAATCACTCCAACTCGTTTCAGATGGGTCGGTGATATTTATGGCACAGGTAATCAAATTGTATTTACTTCAACTAATAATATCGAAATTTTAGGAAGCGGTAGATTTTATGTAACTGCCGAATATGAACAAGCTGCTTGTAATACTCCTATAGATTCTTTTGATGTAAGTGTTTTCACTCCTACAACCTTAACTGTTACTTCTACTGTTGCTAATTATTGCGAAGGATCTCAATTTACTTTATCAACTACAAATTTGGCTGCTTCATACATCTGGTATAGAAACGGTGTTGAAATTCCTGGTGAAAATCTATATACAATTACTGAAACTGATCTTCCAGCCGGAAATTATTCTTATGCCGTTAAAGCTATTTATACTAACGGTTGCGAAACAGCAGTTTCAACACCAACAGTAATTTCTGTTCATGCTCCTGCTGATGTTCTTATTTCAGGTGCTCCTATGTATTGTGCTTCTTCAACGACTGTAACCTTGAGTTCATCAGGTTCAATTGGTGGAAGTTCATACTTATGGTATGTTGATAATGTTTCTACAGGTGTTACAACAGATGGTATTACACAATTGGCTGTTACTGCAAGAGAGTACCCATATACATATAAGTTGCGTATTACTGCTCCTGCAGCAAATGGTGGATGCGTTTCTTATGTGGAATATCCTGTAATTGTTAATCAAACTCCATCTGTTCAAATTGCATCTGATAATATGACCTCTTGCGTTGGTGGTAATGTAGTGGTTACCCCATTAATGGGTTATTCAACAGATTATACATATCAATGGAGAGTTAATAGCGTTAATGATGCTACAACTTATAATTTGAATACTTCATTTGGTTCCGCTGCAACAAGACTTATAGATTTAGTGGTTACTTCCACTTCAAATCCAACTTGCTCTGCTACTTCAAATGTTTTATCAATTGTTACTGCTGCTGATCCTGCAACACCATCCATTTCTCCAATAAATTCAGATTTATGTTTGGGAGGTGAAGTTACTTTATCAACAGCTGATGTTACAAATGGTACTTTCAGATGGATGAGAAACGGAGTTGTGATCGAAGGTGCAACTACAAATACATTAACTGAAATATTACCAACGGAAGGCACTTATTATTATACAGTTTCTGTTACTACTCCTGCTTCAGGTTGTACATCGCTAACTTCAGCTGCTGCTACTGTTAATATATTTGCACCTGTTGATGTAAATATTTCAGGTATTCCTATGTATTGTGCTTCATCTGCTTCTGAAAACTTAACTGTTATCGGAGCTCTTCCTTTAAGTACTTTTGCTTGGAGTGTAGATGGAGGTGCCTACTCAGTAGGAACTGCAACTTATGCAACCGGAACAATCAATGCTAGAGAATACCCATATGTATATAATGTAAGAGTTCAAGCACCTGCTACTGCCGGAGCATGTATTTCAACTGCTCAATTCGAAGTGTTGGTTAATCAAATCCCATCAGTTCAAATTTCAGCTTCTGATTTAGCTCCTTGTGTTAACGGTGCTGTTACCTTTACTCCAGCTATGGGATATTCTACAGATTATACCTATCAATGGAATTTAGATGGAACTCCTGAAACTAATACTTATATTTATAATACAACATTTACTGATCCAGGTACAAGTACAGTAACTTTAACCGTTACTTCTACTTCTAACCCAACCTGTACTGCAACTTCTAATATTTTAACTGTAGTTACCTCTGCAGTTCCAACTACACCTTCAATTACCATTACTGATGCAACTCTTTGTATTGGTGGTCAAACTACTTTATCAGTAGGCGCTGTTGCAAACGGTGTTTATACATGGTACAGAAATGGTGCAGTTATTGCCGGAGCAAATACAAATACAATTAATGAAATCTATCCAACTGCCGGAACATATACTTATACAGTTAATGTAAGAGTTCCTGGTTCAGGTTGTATTTCTGCTAACGCAACAAATGCTACAGTTTCAGTTTCAACTCCTGCTAATATTTCTGTAACAGGAACTCCAATGTATTGTGGTTCTTCTGCTACACCAACATTAACAGTTATCGGTGCTACTGGCGGTTCTACATTTTTATGGAGCCTTGATGGTGCTACCCCAACTTCAACAGGTACAACCAATACATTAACTCCAACATTAACTGACAGAGATTATCCTTATGTTTATTCTATTCAAGCTACTGATCCTGCAACAGGATGTGTATCTTATGCTGAATATTCAATTATAGTAGATGAAACTCCTGCTATTCAAATTACAGTTAGTGATAATGCACCTTGCGAAAACGGTGTAATCACTTTCACTCCAACAATGCCTTATTCTACTGATTATACTTATCAATGGTATGACGGAGTAACTTTAATTCCTGGTGCCACATCTTATATATATAATACATCATATAGTACTGACGGTGCTCATAGTATTTCTTTAAGAGTTACATCAACTTCAGTACCTACATGTATTGCTAATTCAAATGCATTAGCGATTAACGTTCAAAATCCACCAGCTGCTCCTTCAATCACACCTGCAAATTCAGATATTTGTTTAGGTGGAGAAGTTACACTAACTGCAACTGCTGTTACTGGTGGAGTATATACATGGTATAGAAACGGTGTTGAATTAACCGGAGTAAATACAAATGTTTTAACTGAAATTCTTCCAACTGAAGGCCTTTATACCTACTATGTTAATGTAAGAGTTGCCGGTGAAAATTGTTTATCAGCTATGTCCACTGCTGCAGTTATTGAAGTTCATGCTCCTGTAGTAGTTACTATTTCAGGTACTCCAATCTTCTGTACTGATCCTGCAACAGTTTCTTTAACATCAAATGGTGATATTGCTGGTAGTTCATATCAATGGTATAGAGATAATGTAGCTGTTGGTGTTTCAACTGATGATAATTTTTCTGAATCGTTACCTTCAAGAGATCTACCTTATATTTACAGATTAGAAGTAATTGCTCCTGATGCAAATGGAGCCTGTCTTTCTGTATCTGCAGATTATCCAGTAATCATAAATGATAATCCTGAAATTGAAATCGCTGCTGAAGCTACTTCAGTTTGCTTAGGTGGAGAAATCAGAATTACTCCATTAGCTCCATATTCTCAAGATGTAACTTATCAATGGAGAATTGTTAACGATGCAACTATTATTGCTTCTACTTATGAATTAATTATTCCTGCAACTGCTGATGCATCATATCAATTAACCATTATTTCCAATAATGTTCCATCTTGTACTGCTGTTTCAAATGTTGTTGCTATTGATGTAGTTACTCCTTCTGCAGTGACTGTTGCAACATCAGTTGTTATACCTGATAACACTATTTGTGACGGTGGTCAATTTACTTTAGTAACAACTACAGCCGCAACACAACCTCAATATACTTGGTTCAGAAATGGCGTTTTAATTCCAGGTGCTACTTTAGCAACTTTAACAGAATCACCATTATCAGTGGATCAAGATTCAACTTATTATACTTATATCGTATTTGTAACTTCTTCTGAAGGATGTCTTACATCAGATACAATTACTTTATTAGTGAAAAGAAACCCAGTTGTAGAGATTGTAACCAATCCTAATGTTTGTGCAAGTGTTCCTACAAGTGCAACAAATATTGAAGTAACTGCTCGTATTAATGGTCAATCAGGAGTTATTCCTGGTACTTTTACATGGTTTGAAGATGGTGTTCAAGTTTCTGGAGCATTATCTACTTTCAATGTTCAAAAAGCAACACGTAATTATCCTTACCAATATCAATTAAGATATTCTTCTCCTTTTGGATGTATTGTATATAGTAATGTAGTTGATGTAATGGTTCACCCACGTCCGGTAATTGAAGTTCTTGCTCAAGAAACTCCAATCTGTGTTGGTGGAGAAATTAACTTAAATGTTAACGTAACTAATTATGCAGTATCAGAAGAATATACATACCAATGGTATTTAGCAGATACAACTGCAGTAAATGCAATTCCAGGTGCAAACTTAACAACCTATTCAACTGTTCCAACAGTTGCCGGTTCATATAACTACTGGATAATTGTTGATAATTATGCTGTTCAGGCTCCAGGTACACAAAGAGTACGTTGCGAAGCAGCTGAATACAAAACAATCGTTGTTAATGCAGATCCAATTGTTTCTATTAATGCTCCAACTACTCCAATTTGTGATGGTGGTCAAGTTTTATTGATTGCCGGAACAACAGGTGGCGTAACAGGTGGAGAAGTTTATACATGGTACAAAAACGGTGTTGTAATCCCAGGTGCTACATTAGATACACTTATCGATTATCCAGCAACTGTTGACTCAGATACTACTTTCTATACTTATAAAGTTGAAGTAACTCAAACTGCAAGCGGTTGTGCATCTGTAAATACAGCTGAAACAACAGTAATGGTAGTAAGAAATCCAATCGTTGAGATTGTAACCAATCCTAATGTATGTGCAAATGTTCCAACCAGTGCAACTAACATTGAAGTAGTTGCTCGTGTTAATGGTCAATCAGGTGCTATTCCTGGTACATTTACATGGTATGAAGATGGTTTACAACAATCAGGAGCATTATCTACCTATAATGTTCAAAAACCAACTCGTAATTATCCTTACCAATATCAATTAAGATATACATCTCCTAACGGATGTAATATGTATAGTAATGTAGTTGATATAATGGTTCACCCACGTCCGGTAATTGAAGTTCTTGCTCAAGAAACTCCAATCTGTGTTGGTGGAGAAATTAACTTAAATGTTAACGTAACTAATTATGCAGTATCAGAAGAATATACATACCAATGGTATTTAGCAGATACAACTGCTGTAAATGCAATTCCTGGTGCAAACTTAACAACCTATTCAACTGTTCCAACAGTAGCCGGTACTTATAATTACTGGGTAATTGTTGACAATTATGCTGTTCAGGCTCCAGGTACTCAAAGAGTACGTTGCGAAGCAGCAGAATACAAAACAATCGTTGTTAATGCAGATCCAATTATTTCTATTAATGCTCCAACTACTCCAATTTGTGATGGTGGTCAAGTTTTATTGATTGCCGGAACAACAGGTGGAGTAACAGGTGGCGAAGTATATACATGGTACAAAAACGGTGTTGTAATCCCAGGTGCTACATTAGATACCCTTATCGATTATCCAGCAACTGTTGACTTAGATACTACTTTCTATACTTATAAAGTTGAAGTAACACAAACTGCAAGCGGTTGTGCATCTGTAAATACAGCTGAAACAACAGTAATGGTAGTTAGAAATCCAATCGTAGAGATTGTTTCTAATCCTAATGTTTGCGAAAATGTTCCAACAAGTGCAACTAATATTGAAGTTATTGCAAGAGTAAATGGTCAATCAGGTGCTATTCCTGGTACATTTACATGGTATGAAGATGGTTTACAACAATCAGGTACATTATCTACATTTAATGTACAAAAACCAACACGTAATTATCCTTATCAATATCAACTAAGATATACATCTCCTAACGGATGTAATATGTATAGTAATGTTGTTGATGTAATGGTTCACCCACGTCCTGTAATTCAAATCCTTGCTCAAGAAAATCCAATTTGCGTTGGTGGAGATATTAATTTATCAGTTAATTTAACCAATTATGCAGTATCTGAAGAATATACTTATCAATGGTATAATGTTGATACTACAACTGTAAATGCAATTAATGGTGCAACACTTCCTACTTATCATACAGTTCCAACTACTCCAGGTACATATACTTACTGGTTATTAGTTGATAACTATGCTGTTCATGCTCCAAATACTCAAAGAGTACGTTGCGAAGCTGCTGAAGCTATTACAATTTCTGTAGTTGCTGACCCAGTTATTTCAGTTGCAATTTCTCAAGATACAATTTGTGAAGGTGGCGAAGTAATCGTAACTTCTACAATTTCCGGAACAACCCCTGGCATTCCTGGTGGTGAAGTTTATACATGGTACAAAAATGATGTGATTATTCCAGGTGCTGTATCAGCTGTTTTAGTTGATTACCCTGTAACTGTTGATCAAAACATTACAAATATTATTTATAGAGTTGAGGTAACTCAAACAGCAAGCGGTTGTGCTTCTGTAAATACTGCAACAACTTCTGTTCTTGTTCATCCAAATCCATCAGTTCAAATTGAAGGAGATCCAATTATATGTGATCAAACTCCTATCAGTTTAGTTTCTAATGTAAATGATGAATATAATAATCCTGCATTCAGTTATCAATGGAGATTATTCAATGCTGACATTGTTGGTGCAACAAATCCTACATATACTCAACTTTATGCTGATACTAACAATCCTTATATTTTCACAGTACTTGTGACAAATACCAATGGATGTCAAAAAGAAAGTGCTCCTTTCTATGTATATGTAAATACAGCTCCAGTTGTTCAAGTAACAAGCACTGAAACATTAGTATGTGTTGGTGGTGAAGTTACAATGACTACAAATTTAGCTGATTACAATTCACCAAGCTTAACTTACCAATGGTACACTGTAGTTGGTGCTGTTGAAACTCCAGTATTCGGAGCTTCTGAACCAACATTAACTATTATACCAAACGTAACAACTACTTATAGAGTAAAAGTTTTCCAAACAACATCTGCTTGTCTTGCAACAGGAGATATCACAATCACTGTAAATGCTGATCCAGTTATTGCAGTTGCAATTTCTGATCCAGTTATTTGTCAAGGTGGTGAAGTAACCGTTACATCTTCTATAACAAGTGGTGGTGTTACTGGTGGTGAAGTTTATACATGGTATAAAAATGATGTGATTATCCCAGGTGCAGTTTCAGCTGTTTTAGTTGATTATCCTGTAACTGTTGATAATGACATTACTAACTATATTTATAGAGTTGAAGTAGCTCAAACAGCTGCAGGTTGTGCATCAGTTAATACTGCAACAACTTCTGTTGAAGTTCATCCAAATCCAACTGTGGTTATTTCAGGTGATCCAATCGTTTGTGTTGGAACAAACAATATTGCATTAACTGCAAATATCAATGATGAATATCCAACTTCTAACTTAGATATCCAATGGAGATTATTCAATAGCGATATCACCTTAGCTAATGGTGTTAACTATACAGGTACTTATGCTGGTACAGATAACCCTTGGATCTTTACAGTTGTTGTTTCTAATCCTCTTGGATGTGTAACAACAAGTGCTCCATTTGAAGTATTGGTTAACGTACCTCCAGTAGTTGAATTAACTAGCAATGAAACTACAGTTTGTGTTGGTGGTCCAATCACTATGACAGCAAACTTAGTTGATTATAACGCTCCTGATCTTATTTACAGATGGTATACTGTTGATGGTTCAACTGAAACCCCTATTTATGGTGCAACTGAATCTACATTAACTATTATTCCAAACGTAACAACTACATATAGAGTAAGAGTAACTCAAACAACTTCTGCATGTACAGATTTTGATGATATTTTAATCACAGTAAATGCTGATCCTGTTATCGCAGTTTCTATCTCTCAAGATACAATCTGTGAAGGTGGTGAAGTTATTGTAACTTCAACTGTTACAGGTGGTGTTGCCGGTGGCGAAGTTTATACATGGTACAAAAATGATGTGATCATTCCAGGTGCAGTATCAGCTGTTTTAGTTGATTATCCAGTAACTGTTGATCAAAACATTACTAATATTATTTATAGAGTTGAAGTAGCTCAAACAGCAAGTGGTTGTGCTTCTGTAAACACAGCAACTACATCAGTTCTTGTTCATCCTAATCCATCCGTACAAATTGAAGGAGATCCAATCATTTGTGATCAAACTCCTATCAGTTTAGTTTCTAATGTAAATGATGAATATAATAATCCTGCATTAAGTTACCAATGGAGATTATTCAATGCTGATATCGTTGGTGCAACCAATCCAACTTATACTCAACTTTATGCTGACACTAACAATCCTTATATTTTCACAGTACTTGTGACAAATACCAATGGATGTCAAAGAGAAAGTGCTCCATTCTATGTATACGTAAATACAGCTCCAGTTGTTCAAGTAACAAGTACTGAAACATTAGTATGTGTTGGTGGCGAAGTTACAATGACTACTAATTTAGCTGATTACAATTCACCAAGCTTAACTTACCAATGGTACACTGTAAATGGTTCAACAGAAACTCCAATTGTAGGAGCTTCTGAACCAACATTAACTATTATACCAAACGTAACAACTACTTATAGAGTAAAAGTATTCCAAACTACATCTGCTTGTCTTGCAACAGGAGATATCACTATCACAGTAAATGCTGATCCAGTTATTGCAGTTTCAATTTCTGAACCAGTTATTTGTCAAGGTGGTGAAGTAACCGTTACATCAACAATTACAAGTGGTGGTGTAACCGGTGGTGAAGTTTATACATGGTACAAAAATGACGTTATCATTCCAGGTGCAGTTTCAGCTGTTTTAGTTGATTATCCTGTAACTGTTGATAATGACATTACAAACTATATTTATAGAGTTGAAGTAGCTCAAACAGCAGCAGGTTGTGCATCAGTTAATACTGCAACAACTTCTGTAATTGTTCATCCAAATCCAACTGTTGTTATTTCTGGAGATCCAATCGTTTGTACTGGAACTGGAAATATTACATTACATGCAAATGTTAATGATGAATATGCAACTTCTAACTTAGGAATTCAATGGAGATTGTTCAATACAAATCTTCCAAGTGCAACTGATATTAATTATACAGGTACTTATTTAGCATCGGATAATCCTTATATCTTTACAGTTGTTGTTTCTAATCCACTAGGTTGTGTTACTACAAGTGCTCCATTTGAAGTATTAGTAAACACTCCTCCGGTTGTTGAATTAACAAGTAATGAAACTACAGTTTGTGTAGGTGGTCCTATCACTATGACAGCAAACTTAGTTGATTATAACGCTCCAGATCTTATCTACAGATGGTATACTGTTAATGGCTCAACTGAAACACCTGTTTATGGTGCAACAGAATCTACATTAACCATTATTCCTAATGTAACTACTACTTATAGAGTAAGAGTAACTCAAACTACTTCTGGTTGTGTTGATCAAGATGATATTTTAATCACTGTAAATGCTGATCCAGTTATCGCAGTTACTATTTCTCAAGATACAATCTGTGAAGGTGGTGAAGTTATTGTAACTTCAACTGTTACAGGTGGTGTAACTGGTGGTGAAGTTTATACATGGTATAAAAACAATGTTATTATCCCAGGTGCAGTATCAGCTATATTAGTTGATTACCCAGTAACTGTTGATCAAAACATTACCAATATTATTTATAGAGTTGAAGTAGCTCAAACTGCAAGCGGTTGTGCTTCTGTTAATACAGCTTCTACTTCTGTATTAGTTCATCCAAATCCATCAGTTCAAATTGAAGGTGACCCAATTATTTGTGATCAATCTGCAATTAGCTTAGTAGCTCATGTAAATGATGAATATTTGAATCCTGCTTTAACCTACCAATGGAGATTATTCAATGCTGATATTGCTGGTGCAACTAACCCAACATTTACACAAGTTTATCCAGATACTGATAATCCATATACTTTCACTGTTTTAACAACTAATTCAAATGGTTGTCAAAGAGAAAGTGCTCCATTTAATGTATATGTTAATACTGCACCAGTTGTTGAAGTAACAAGTACTGAAACTACAATCTGTACTGGTGGTGAAGTAACTTTAACTACCAATTTAGCAGATTACAATTCATCTAATTTAATTTATCAATGGTATATTGGATCTCAACCTATTGCAGGTGCTTCTGAACCAACATTAACTATAATTCCAAACGGAACAACTACTTATAGAGTTGTTGTAACTCAAACAACTTCTGCTTGTGTTGCTACTGGTGAAATTACTATCAATGTAAATCCTGATCCAATTATCACAGGAATCACAATCAGTGAAAATTATATTTGCGAAGGTGGTCAAGTTACAGTTACTGCATCAACAGAAAATGTTACTGGAACTCCATATTTCACTTGGTATAGAAATGGTATCTTAGTTGATGGTGTTAATGGTGCTTCATTTACTGAATCTCCAGATGCTATTGATGCTGATGTAACATTATATACATATAGCGCTATCGTAACAACTAATGTTTCAGGATGTCAATCTCTTGAAGTAAATGCTCCTGTTCTTACCGTTTATGGTAATCCAGTTGTTGCAATTGCCGGTGATGCTAATATCTGCGAAGGTGACTCTGTATTCTTAACAGCATTTGTTGATCATGTATCTGATTTAGTTGGTACATTAACCTATACTTGGTTTGAGTCAGGACAACAATTAGATAATAATGCTTATGGAATTAGTAATCCAGCAAGTCAATTCTTGGTAGATTTCTTTGCTCCAAGATACGAACCTTATGTATTTACAGTTAGAGTAACTCGTGAAAATGGTTGTACAACCATGAGCGAACCATTCTTAGTATATGTTCATGCTGCACCAGTTGTTAATATTACTTCAACTGAAGAAAATATTTGTGAAGAAGGTGTAGTGACATTAACTGCTAATCTTGATAATTACACTACTGATTTCATAACTTACCAATGGTATACTGAAACTTATGTACAATATCCATTCTATACATCTGCAACTGAGTTCTATATGGTTACTGATACTGTATTGGCTCTAATCCCAGGTGCAACTCAACAACTATATACAACTGATGTAGATGATACTACAACTTATGTTGTAAGAGTTCAACAAACACATTCATTATGTACTGATTATGACAGATTCACCGTTATTACTCATGCTATTCCAACTGTAACATCTATTACTGTTACACCTGAAACTTCAGTATGTAGTGGAGGTCAAGTAACATTAACTGCTAATATTTCTGGTGGTGTTACCGGTGGCGAAGTTTATACTTGGTATAGAAATGGATTCATTTTACCAAATGCTAATACTCAAAGCATAACTGAAACATTATTAGCTATTGATAATGATAATACTGTTTATACTTACAATGTTGTTGTAACTCAAAATGCTGCTGCATGTCAATCTATTTTGAATCCTGCTGTAGCAGTTGCAATTACTGTTTATCCAAATCCAACTGTAATAATCTCAGGTGATCCTGTTGTATGTGCAACTGAAAACAATATTGTTTTAACAGCTAACTTACAATCTTCAATTCCTGGTTTACAATATACTTGGTTCGAAGATAACATGCCAGTTGGAACAGGTGCTGTATTAACATTAACCAGACCAGCTAGAGATTATGCATATAATTATCAGGTTGTTGTTTACAATTCATTAGGTTGTTCAGCTGTAAGCGAAGAATTTAATGTATTAGTAAATGCAAATCCTGTTGTAAATGTAAGTGCAGACTTAACTACAATTTGTGTTGGAGGAACTGCTCATTTAACTGCTGTTCTTTCTGACAACAATACTACAAATTTAACTTATCAATGGTATATCGGAACTGAAGCTATTGTTGGTGCTACTCAAGCAACATTGACAGTTAACCCAATAGCCACTACCACTTATAGAGTTGTAGTAACACAAACAACATCAGGTTGTGTTGGTGAAAATAGTATTACTATTACTGTTAATCCAGATCCAATTATTGCAACTATTACAGTTGAAAATCCAACATTATGTGAAGGTGGACAAATTGTAGTTTCAGCTACAACAAATCCAGAAATGATTGATGGTGCAGTTTATACTTGGTACAAAAATGGTGCTGTTATTGCTGGTGTTCAAGGTGCTTCATTCACTGAATCACCAATAGCAATTGATAATAATGTAACTGTTTATACATATTCAGTATCTGTTGCTTCTCCTGTATCAGGATGTTTATCTAATATCGTTACTGCTCAACAACAAGTTACTGTTTATGGAAATCCAACAGTTGTAATTGAAGGAAATCCATTAGTATGTAATGATTCAACATTTACTTTGATTGCTAATGTAAATGATACAATTCCTGGAACATTGGTTACTTATCAATGGAGAAGATTCAATGAAAATATCCCAGGAGCAACATCTCAAACATTAACAACAACAGAACCATTCCAATTTGGTAATACATATATGTATACAGTAGTAATAAATACTGAATACACAAATGGAACAATTGGTTGTATAAGAGAAAGTGAACCATTCTATGTTGCAGTTGGTGAAAATCCACATGTTGATATCTTAGCTTCTGATACAGTTGCTTGTCTCAATGGTGAAGTTACTTTAACTGCTGTTTTAGGAAATGCTTACTTAGAAAACATCTTCGTAACATGGTACAAAAACGGACAAGAAATTTATGGTGCTCATGAGTTATCTTACGTTGCAACAATAACTGAAACTGCTACTTATTATGCTGTAGTTAGTGCTAGTGGTTGTACTGCTACTACTGAGTTTGTAGAAATTCATTTAATTAATACTCCAGTTGTAGGTGCTGTTATTGCTTCTAACAATGTTGGTGGATCAAATATCTGTGAAGGTGGTGAAGTTGAAGTTACAGCTTACTTATTTAACGGTACAAATAATTATATTGATTCTACTGCAACCTATACATGGTACAGAAATGGCTTCTTAATGGAAGGTGTAACTGGTCCTTGGTTCAGAGAATCGCTTCATGCAATTGATGGTGATACTACTCATTATACTTATGCAGTTGTTGTTTCTTCTGAATCTTCAAACTGTGTTTCTCCAATTGCATACTCTAATACAGTAACTGTTATTCGTAACCCAATTGTTATTATTAACGGATTACATCATATTTGTCAATCAACAAATGGACAACCTAACTTATATTTATCTGCTTATATTAATGGTATCAGTAATCCTGATAACACAACTATCTTCAAATGGTATAAAAATGGTGTTTATCAAAACAATCCAAACTTTGGATTATACTATACTGAAAACTTAGGTTTAAGTTATCAAACTGTTGAGTATATGGTTGAAATTATCAATGGAAATGGATGTTCAACATTCAGTGAACCATTTGAAATCTTTGTTCATCCAACTCCAGTTGCTAATATTACAGTTAACGAATCTACTGTTTGTGCAGGCGGAAGTGTTACATTACAAGGTCACTTGAATGACTATAATGAAGATGATTATATTTTCCAATGGTATTTGAACGGTACTAGTGTTGCTAATGTTATCCCAGGTGCTACTGATTTAACTTATACAACTCCAGCATTATCAACTTCAGGAACTTATTACTTCAGAGTAATTCAAAGACATTCAGGATGTAATGACTTAGCTAGTCAAGTAATTACAATTGTTCCAGATCCACAAATTACAAACATTGCAGTAACTGCAACAGCAATTTGTGATGGTGGTGAAGTTACAATTACAGCAACTCCTGCTAATATTACAGGTACTCCAGTTTATACTTGGTTTAGAAATGGTATTCTATTAGAAGGTATAACTGGTCCATCTTTCACTCAAACTTTGTTTGCAAATGGTAATGATGTTACAACATATCAATATACAGCATTCGTAACAACAAATGTAGGTGGATGTCAATCAGCTGTAGCTTCTGCTCAGTTGGTAACTGTAACTCCTAATCCAACTGTTGTTATCGCTGGCGAACCTATCGTTTGCGAAGGTCAAGGTAACATCGTATTAAATGCTAATGCCCTTCCAACAACAGGTTTACAATATCAATGGTTCTTAAATAACCAACCAATTGAAAATGCAACTGCTTCAACATTGACTACAACACAAACAGCAAGTACAACTCCTTACATTTATACTGTTCAAGTATCAGGAGCTACAGGTTGTTTAACAATGAGTCTACCATTCAGTGTAACTGTTAATGCATCTCCAATTGTAAATGTTATGGCAACTGAAAACGCTATTTGCGTTGGTGGTGAAGTAACATTAACTGCAACATTAGTTGATTGGAATGCAGGAATGTTAACTTATCAATGGTATCACGAAGGTGAAATGATTCCTGGTGCTACTAATTTAACTTATACTACAACAATTAATGGTATTGGTGCACATAATTACCAAATCGTTGTTACTCAAATTACATCAGGTTGTACAGGTACTGCTAATACAACAGTTACTGTTTCAGCTGATCCTCAAATTACAGGAATTACAATTTCTGAACCTTATATTTGTGAAGGTGGCCAAGTAACAGTTACAGCATCTGCAACAGGTATCATTGGAACTCCAGTATATACTTGGTTTAGAAACGGAATCTTAATGGAAGGTGTAACTGGTGCTTCATTTACTGAATCTCCACTTGCAATTGATGAAGATCTTACTGTTTATACTTACACTGCTTATGTTACCTCTTCTGCTAGTGGTTGTCAATCATTAATCGCTACTGCTCCAACAGTAACCGTTTATGGTAACCCAGTAGTTGCTATTTCAGGTGATAATCATATTTGTGAAAATGAATCAGTTGTATTGATGGCATTTGTAGATCATGTATCTGATAACGTTGGTAACTTAACTTACACTTGGTTCGAACATGGTCAACAAAGAGACAACATGGTTAACGGAATTCCAGCTAACAGTCAATATTATACTGAATACTGGTATCCAAATGACCAAGCTTATGTATTTACAGTTCGCGTAACTCGTGAAAACGGTTGTACAACATTAAGCCAACCATTCTTAGTAACTGTTCATGAAAATCCAGTTGTTAATGTTACAGCTACTGAGGAAACAGTATGTGTTGGTGGTCAAGTAACCATGACAGCTAATTTGAACAACTACAATACTGAAGATATTACTTACCAATGGTTCACAGTTACAACTCAAGAAAATCAAGTTCAGGTTTCTGCAACTGAGTTCATCACTGTTATTGATACTATTATCAACAACATCCCAGGTGCTACATTACAAAACTATTCAACAGTTGTAAATGCAACTAGTCAATATGGTGTATTAGTTACACAAACTAACTCAGGTTGTACAGCAACTGATGAAATTACCATTACTACTAATCCACTTCCAGTTGTAACCGGAATCACTATTACTCCAACAAATACTGTTTGTGAAGGTGGTCAAGTTACATTAACTGCAGCTATCCAAGGTGGAGTTGCCGGTGGTGAAGTATATACTTGGTACAGAAATGGTGTGATCATCCCAGGTGCTAACACTGCTTCTATTACTGAATCTCCAGTAACTGTAGATGGTAACGTAACTATTTATACTTACAATGTAACTGTTGCTCAAACTGCTTCAGCTTGTCAATCAGTTCTTAATAATGATGTAGCAGTTCAAGTAACTGTTAATCCAAACCCATCTGTAACTATTTCAGGTGATCCAATCATTTGTGTAACCAACAATATTCAATTGATGGCTAACTTAAATGATGTGAATAACAACACCGGAATGACTTATGAATGGAGATTATTCAACCAATCACTTGGAATAACAACTCCTGAATTAAGCATCTCTCGTCCTTCATCAGACAATCCTTATATTTTCACAGTTCTTGTAACTAATCAATATGGTTGTCAAGTTGAAAGTGCTCCATACAATGTATATGTAAATGCTAACCCAACAGTACAAGTAACAGCTACTGAAGCTACCATTTGTGCTGGTGGAACAACTACACTAACAGCTAACTTAGGTGATTACAATGTTCCTAATTTAGTATTCTCTTGGACTGAAAACGGCACAGTTATTCCTGGTGCAACAACTAACCAAATCACTGTAAATCCAGCATCAACTTCAATCTATGCTGTATCGATAGTACAAACTACTTCTGAATGTACTGCAACAGGTTCATTTACTGTAACAGTTGTTCCAGATCCAGTTATCTCTAATGTAACCATTAGTCAAACTCAAGTTTGTGAAGGTGGTCAAGTTACATTGAATGCAACTATTGAAGGTGGTATCCAAGGTGGTGAACTATTTACATGGTTTAGAAATGGTGTTATTATTCCTAATATTACAGGAAGTTCATTCACAGAATCTCCACTTGTAATTGGTGATGATATTACTATCTATAACTATACAGTACAAATTACACAAACAGCATCAGGTTGTCAATCTGTTATTTCTCAACCAGTTTCAGTAACTGTATATCCTCTAGCAACTGTTCAAATAATGGTTACAGGAAATACAACAATTTGTGAAGGTGGAAACACTTTATTAACTGCAAATGTTAATCCTACTACAACAAATACTACATATCAATGGTTTGTTGATAACGTTTTGATCCCAGGTGCAACTTCTCAAACTTATACAGTTGCTGATGCACAAGCAAGACAAACAGCTTATCAATACACAGTATTAATTTCTCAATACATTGGATGTAATGTTACTTCTGCTCCTCAAGCAATCACTGTAGTTGCTGATCCAGTTGTTAATATAACAATCAACAATCCTTCAGTATGTGTTGGTGGTACTGCTACTTTAACTGCAAATGTTGAAGGTGGTGTAGAAAATATTAACGGAATTGGTGCTTACACATTTAATTGGTTCAGCACAACATCTCCAAATACATCAATAGGTACACAAGCTACATTAGATGTTATTGGAACTATTCCTCAACTAGAAACTTATTGGGTTGTTGTAACTTCTCCTTATGGATGTGCAACAACTGCATATTACTACAATTTCGAAACTGTAGCTGATCCTACTGTTGCTATTGCAATTGGTTCAGGTTATAGCACTCAAGTTTGTGAAGGTGGTTCAACCATGTTAGTAGCAAATGTACAAGGTGGTATCGGACAAGTAATGTATCAATGGTACAAAAACGGAATCTTACTACCTGGTCAAACAAATGCTTCTATTATGACAACTGCATTATATAGCAATCAAACTGCTGACTATACTGTTAATGTAACTATGACAGGTGTAGGATGTAATGCAACTGCAAACTTCAATGCTCAAAATATTGTAGTAGCTTCTCCAGTAGTTGCTATCACAGGTAATACCAATACATGTCCTGGTGGAACTGTAACATTAGTTTCAGCAATCACTGGTGGTGTTGCAAATGATACTTATACATACCAATGGTACAAAGTTGCTAATGGAATCCCAACAGCAATCAACGGAGCAACTAATGCTTCTTACACTACTTCTCCATTGTTATTAGGTGACAGTTATGAATATTATGTACAAATTTCAAGCTTTGTATCAGGATGTTCAGCAACTTCAGGAACAGTTCAAGCAAATGTTGTTCCAGAACCAAATGTATCCATTACAGGCGCCAATTCAGTTTGTCAAGGTGGTGTTTTAACTTTAACAGCAAATGTTACCGGTGGTGTAGCAGGTGAAGCTTATGTTTACACCTGGACTTACCAACAAGGAACAAATACCGGTACTTTCCAAACAACTACCAATGTATTCCAATTACCAACAACATTAGTTGCAAACGATGTTGCATCTCCTTATGTATTTACTGTATCTGTTATGAGTGCAAACTATAATTGTAATGCAATCTCTGCAACACATACAATCAATATTTACCCACAACCACAAGCTACAATCACTGTTGATCATGAAGCAGTTTGTGTTGGTGGAAGTGTAACATTTACAGCAAATGTAACTCCTGTTGGTTCATATAACTATCAATGGACAGTTAACGGAGTGGTACAAGGTAATAACACATCTTATATTACTAGAAATAACTTACCAGCAGGTACAACTAACGTATCTGTATTAGTTACTCCTAACTATTCTAACGCTGCATGTACTGCTACAGCTTCTAAACAAGTTACAATTGTTGCTGATCCAGTTGTTACAATTAGTTCTAATGTAACTGCAATGTGTACTGGTGGTACTATTAACTTAGGTGTTCAAAACATTAACTTATCAACATTAGTAGCTTCAGGTGATTATACTTATCAATGGAGAGAAAATGGTGTACAAGTTGACAATGTTATTGGAAACACTTTCAGCAAAAACTTAGCTACTGCAGGTACTTATACTTATGCATTAAGAATTGCTCAAAGTGACAATTTAGGTTGTGCTTCTAACTGGTCAAATGAAATTACAGTTAATGTAGCTCCTCAACCAGTTGTAACAATTAATCCTGCTGGATTAGGTCTATTAGATATCTGTTCAGGTGGTGAAGTAAACTTAAATGCAAATGTAACTAATGCTACTCCAGTTCAAGGAACTATGACTTATACTTGGTTCTCTAACAATACAAATACTGGAATAACAACTAATCCTTATAACCAAACATTAAATAATGTTGGTACATATAATTACTATGCAATTGTAACTCCAAGCGGATATGCATGTGCTCCAGTAAATTCTAATACTATTACTTATCACGTAGTAGCTGATCCAACTTGGACTAACGTTTCAGTAATGTATCCAGTTATTTGTGAAGGTGAATCTGTACAATTAAGTGCAGGTGTTCAAGGTGGTGTATTAGATGGTTCACAAAATACAAGTGGAACAATTCATTGGACCGTATGGGCTGAAGGTGGAAATGCTCAACCAGTTCTTGGTGGTATCGGAGGAAACTCTTATGATACTCCAGCAGGAACAGGAAATTACTTCTACCAACCAGTATATAGTGGTCAATTAGGTGACGGATGTAATATCCTTGTTAACCCAGTTACTCCAGTTGTTGTAAACGAACGTCCAACCGCAACATTTGTAGGTGGTGATGGTAGCATTGTTTGTGGAAATGATCCAAATTCATTCGCAACATTAACTGTTCAATTAACAGGTACTGCTCCATTTACATTCACATTAAACGGATCTAATGGATTTACTCAAAACTTCTCTACTTCATTAAATACATTCTACATCTATTTGAATCCAACATCAACAGCTTCTTATTCTATCACTAATTTAGAAGACGCAAATTGTACTGCTGTTGAGTATCCAGCTCCTGTATCAGTAGTTGTATCTCATATTGCAATCTTGGATCTATTAGCTGAAGTTTGCGGTGAAAGCGGTGAAACTTTACCTAAAGTTCAAATCGATGTTAACATCTATTCTGTAGCTCCTGGTGTAACTCCAACTGCTTACATTACATTTGCTAATCCAAACTTACCAGAGATGAACACTCAATCTGCAGTAATTACTGAAGGTGCAAGAACTTATATTGAGTTCAGCGTACCAAGTGTTCCTGGTGACTATCAAGTGATTATTACTATTGACGGATGTGATTATCCAGCAACAGTGAGAGTATTAGCAGGTCAATACAACTTTGGTGGTACTGATGCATTAGTACAACAACGTTGGGATGATGTAGTTGTAGTAAACAACAATCCTTTAACTAATGGTGGATATAACTTTGTATCCTTCCAATGGTATAAAAATGGTGTTGTTATTCCAGGTGCAACTAACCAATACTATCAAGAAGTTGGTGGTTTGAATGGAGAATACGCAGTGATGTTAGTAGCTGAAACTACTAATGGATTAGTAACATTCAAAACTTGTGATATGTTCTTCGTATCAGAAAATCTAATGAAAGTATATCCAGTTCCAGCTAGAACTCAAGAGTCTATTACAATTGAGGTTAAATTATCAAGCGAACAACTAGATGGTGCTATCTTAGATATTTACGATGCAAAAGGTGCATTCATTAAACAAGTTGAAGTTAATGATATTATCACAAGAATTGATGGATTTACAGTACCGGGAGTTTACTTCGGACGTATTACTACAGGTACTAATGAAATTAAGACTGTTAAATTCGTAATTGTAAAATAAATTTAATACAGGTGAGTGGTGATCATCACCACTCACTGTAATAATTAACCAAGTAATTAAGATAATAAAAAATATATAATTATGAAAAAGCAACTTTTATTAATCAGTCTTCTTTTTACAATGTTCCTCTCGTTTGCTCAAGAGGTAACTGAGCCTGCTGTTGCAACCGACACAACTACTAAAAAGGAAGAGTTAGCCTTTTGTCCTCATAGAGTATGGTTTAATGTTGGAGGTGGTTTCACCAATAACATTTATAACAGAGTACCTACTATGGATCAAAAATACTCTCTTGGTGCTTTAGCTGAAGTTGGTTATTCTTACTTCTTCAATGAACATTGGGGAATTGGACTTGGAGTTGGAATTCAACATATTGCTGCAAAAGCATTGTTAGATTTTAACGGTCAAACTGAAGTTTTACAACCAGGATACAATGCAAATGATCCAGGAAGAACTTATACTATGTACTTTAAAGGTTCAGATTTACAAGAAAAACAATCAATCTGGGCTATCGAAGTTCCTCTAACTGCTCAATATGAATACAGATTTGGAAACAAAAGAAACGGTATTTATGCAGGTTTAGGTATTAAAGGTTATTTCCCAATTAAAGCAAGAACTAATTTCTCTGCTGAAACCGGAACTTTAACTACTGAAGGTTACGAAGATGAAATCAATGTTTATTATGGTTCTGATTTAACTCCTCATTTTGGACAAACAACCTTAACAGCAAAATCTTCATTGACAAAACTGAGACCTTCTGTTGATATTCAAGCTGACTTTGGTGGTATTATCGGATTATCAAGAAGAACAGACCTTTATTTAGGTGTTTATTGTTCTTATGGTTTCCTAAATATTCTACCTAAAGAAACTACAGACTATCTTACACAAACATCTGTAACCCCAACTATTAATGGTTTTATGAATTCTAATCTTATCTCTAAATTAAATGAAAATTTAAAAGAGGAAGATCAAATGTCAACCAAATGGAATCTTTTCCAAATTGGTGTAAAAGCTGGATTCAAATTCAAAACTTGTAAAGGTTATGGTAAAGATGCTGAATATATGAATGATCTTAAAAGACGTTTCATGAATGAAATGATGAAAAAATCAAATGATCCTATCATCGTTAAAACTACTGAATATGTTTATATCGTTCCTGTTACTCCTACAAATGTAGAAGAAGAAGATAAAGAAACTAAAGAAAACATTCTTGAATTAGCAGATGCATTATCTAATACTAAAATCTTATTTGATTTAGATAAAGATATTCCAAAGATTACTGATAATAATGACAATATCAGAAAAACTGTTGAAATTCTTAAAAAAGACAAATCATTAGGATTAGTAGTTGAAGGTTATACCTGCGATTTAGGTAGTGAAGAACACAATAAAGATTTAGCTCAAAGAAGAGCTATTGCAATCAGACAAATGTTCATCAATCAAGGTGTATCTCCTGATCAAATCTCTATTGCTTCTTATACTTATACAGATCCTCAAAACAAAATTAATATTCCTGATTCAAGAAGAGAAGAGCACAGAGCTGCTATTTTCAGAATCATCAAAAAATAATTTCTTATTATGAAATATTTAAAAGGTCCTGTCTAACAGGACCTTTTTTTTGATTCAAAATTAAACATTTCATAAATAAATATTTTCTTTGTATATTTGCATTCAAAATTAATATTATGGAAGTAACTCGACTTTTTGATTTATTGCCTCACTATGCTACATATTTTCCAAAAGATGATGCATTAGCAGCTAAAGAAAATGGTATATGGGTAACCTATAGCATCAAACAATACATAGATAAGGTAAATTATATTTCTTACGGATTAATGCAATTGGGTGTCAAAAAAGGGGATCGGATTGCTTCAATTAGTAATAACAGACCTGAATGGAATTTTCTGGATATGGCACTGCATCAATTAGGCGCTATTCACGTTTCCATTTATCCAACCATTAGTGAATCCGATTATGAGTATATCTTAAACCATGCGGAAGTAAAAATGGTTTTTGTTTCCGGATGGGAGCTATTACGTAAAATTGAAAACATTATTTCCAATATTCCTAATCTCAAGGATAATGTTTATACATTCCGGAATTTAAGAGGATATAAACACTTAAATGAAGTGATTGAATTAGGGATGGCCAATCCAAGTCCTCAGTATTTAAGTGATATAAAAGACAGCATAACCCCGGAAGATATAGTTACTTTGATTTATACATCAGGAACTACAGGCAATCCTAAAGGTGTTATGTTATCCCATGCAAATATTTTAAATAATGTCAAAGCTGTTACTCCTATTATTCCGGTAAAAGCAAACAGTCGCTGTTTGAGTTATTTGCCACTTTGTCACGTGTATGAAAGAATGATGATCTATACCTGGCATTATACCGGAATTTCGATCTATTATGCGGAAAGTATGGCCAGTATTGCCGATAATCTGAAAGAGATTAAACCGGATATTTTTACATCAGTACCCAGACTTTTGGAAAAATTTTATGATAAAATCATTGCTGTTGGATATAAACAAAAAGGGATCAAAAAAAGAATTTTCTTTTGGGCCAATAAAGTAGCTCAGGAATTCGATTTAGAGGGCACTACCTGGTGGTATAACCAGAAACTCAAGATTGCCCGTAAACTCGTCTTAAATAAGTGGAAAGAGGCCTTAGGAGGCAATTTTAATGTTGTAGTGTCCGGTGGAGCCGCAATTCAACCCAGAATCAGTAAAATTTTCTGGGCTATGAATGTTCCCGTACTTGAAGGATACGGTTTAACAGAAACATCGCCTGTTATTGCCGTTAGTAATTTCTTTAAAGATGGGATCAAAATCGGAACTGTTGGTCCAGTTTTACCTGGAATTGAAATGAAAATTGCGGAGGACGGTGAAATATTAACCCGTGGGCATTGTATTATGAAAGGGTACTATAATGCACCCGAATTGACTGCAGAAGTGATTGATGATGAGGGCTGGTTCCATACAGGAGATATTGGTCAGATTGAACCTGAAGGACAGCTGAGAATTACCGGAAGAAAAAAAGAGATGTTTAAAACAGCATTCGGGAAATATGTTGTTCCAACCATTATTGAAAACAAGTTTGCTGAACAATCGATTATTGACGCTATTATGGTAGTTGGTGAAAACCAACCTTATGCTGCTGCTTTGATTGTTCCTGAATTTAACGATTTAAGATCGTGGTGTAACTATAAGGGGATCACCTATACTACGAACGAAGAGATGATCAATCATCCGGAAGTCTTAAAGAAATTTAAAAGAGTAGTAGATAACTGCAATAAATTTTTTGGAGAAACCGAAAAAGTAAAAAGATTTAAATTGATCGGATACCCCTGGAGTGTAGATACAGGAGAGCTAACCCCCACATTAAAATTAAGAAGAAATTATATTATAAATAAAAATAAAGAGATGATTGAATCCCTTTTTAATAAACCAGAATAATGATCACTCAAGAACTTACCATTTACAACACTTTACAAAAAAACAAAGAAAAATTTATTTCCTTAATCCCTGAACATGCCGGTTTATACGTTTGTGGGCCAACAGTATATGGAGAACCCCATTTGGGACATGCCAGACCAGCCATCACATTTGATTTGGTATTTAGGTATTTAAAACATATTGGTTATAAAGTCAGATATGTTCGCAATATTACCGATGTTGGACATCTTGAAAATGATGCCGACGAAGGGGAAGATAAAATTGCCAAAAAAGCTAGATTAGATCAGTTGGAACCTATGGAAGTAGCTCAGTTTTACATTGACAGCTATCACAAAGCGATGGATAAATTAAATGTACTTCGTCCCTCCATTGAACCCAGAGCATCCGGACATATTATTGAACAGATTGAGATGGTGCAACAAATTTTAGACAAAGGGTTTGCTTATATTTCCAATGGATCTGTTTATTTTGATGTTCCAAAATTTGACCAGGAGTTTGGATATGGAAAGTTATCCGGAAGAGTTTTAGAAGATATGATTTCCAATACAAGAGAGTTAGATGGACAAGATGAGAAACGAAATGCAGCTGACTTTGCACTTTGGAAAAAAGCGTCTCCGGAACATATTATGAGATGGAATTCTCCCTGGAGTATAGGTTTCCCGGGATGGCATATTGAATGTACAGCAATGAGTACTAAATATTTGGGTGAGCATTTCGATATTCATGGAGGTGGAATGGATTTGATCTTTCCGCATCATGAATCGGAAGTTTGTCAGAGTACCGTTGCCAATGGAAAAGAATCGGTTAAGTATTGGATGCACAACAATATGATCACGATCAATGGGCAAAAGATGGGGAAATCGCTGGGTAATTTTATTACCTTGAATCAATTCTTCAATGGTGATCATGCGATGTTGGAACGCTCCTATAATGCCATGAATATCCGATTTTTTATCATGCAGGCGCACTATAGAGGAACGCTGGACTTCTCAAATGAAGCGTTAATAGCAGCCGAAAAGGGGATGTTGAAATTGAATGCAGCAGATAAATTGATTGAAAAGCTACCGGCTTCCAATAATTCTTCTGAAAATATATCAGAATGGGTAAAAAGGTGTTATGAAGCGATGAATGACGATTTGAATACCCCAAAATTGATTGCTGAATTGTTTGATGCATCCAGAATAATCAACTCAGTTAAAGATGGCCATTTACAACTTACGGCATCTGATATTGATTTATTGAAAGAAAATTTCCGGTTATTTTATTATGACATTTTAGGTATGGTTCCTGATACAGCAGCCGTTCAAGGCGAGGATGTTACTGAAAAATTGATGGATTTGATTTTAGAGATTCGTCAAGATGCCAAAACCAACAAAAACTGGGGTGTTGCAGATATGATTCGCAATAAACTTACTGATGCCGGTATTGTAGTAAAAGACACGAAAGAGGGAGCGGAGTGGGAGAGGAAGAATTAGGGCATTCCCCCTCGCTTCACTCGGGGTCGGCCTACGCCTGCAAGTCCGCAGTTATAAGGCGTGGGCTACAAAGTCGCTGCACGAGCTCCCAAGGTCGCTGTGCATCTCCTTGTATCCCATCGCCTTCTAACTTTACGGGCTTTCCGGCTTCGTCCTAATGCGAAAAAAACTTCGTTTTTTTAATGGGATAAATTTATTAATTAATCAAAACCTCATTTCTTTTCAATTTATTTAACAGAAAACAATTAATTATTTGCCTTTTCCCTTTCGCCTTTTTCCCTTCGCCTTTTGCCCTTCGCCTTTTGCCCTTCGCCTTTTGCCCTTCGCCTTTTGCCCTTCGCCTTTTGCCTATTAGCACATTATCTAGCTTCTGATCGCTTTTAGCAATCCTTCGTTGTCTTCGAATGCAATTTTGGCCACTGCATAGAATTCACGCATCCAGGATTCGAGTTGAGCGAATGCATGGTCTTTTTGGACTTTTGATTGTTGTGATTCACCAAGCTCTTTGATATATTCTGCTCGAGTTGATTCAACAATGGTTATTAAGTTAATAGCATCGAGGATTTTTTCTTTAGACAATTTTAAGGGAGCCACTTTTGCTTGTAGTTCAGGATTATGAGACAGTTCTTGATACAATTTCCGGACAACTTCTAACCAAGTCAAGTAAGCGGCAGGTATCTCACCATTTAATGCTAAGTTGATTCTGGTAGCAGGATCATTCCGAAACACTACTTTAGCAATCTTTCTATCGTTGCTATAAATTTTAGAAAGTTCACTTTTTGCTTGCATAAAATCCAGATACGATTTTGATGTTTCATTCCCTTCCTGTTTGTTATGGTCATAAGCGAGTCTTGCTATGTTGAATAATGATTCACCTTCAGTGATGATCTCGGAAGGATACCCGAACTCTGCCATAATAGTTGCAATTTCGGATTGGTTTCTCACATTTTCTAGAGAGATTCTGAATGTTTCAAGCAGTTCTGCTTCGGTTAAAAAACTCAAATTTTTCATTTTATTCCTGTTTGTTTATAAATACTACTCCTTTATGGTCAATCTCACGTTCCTCTTCCTATTTTACCACTCCTTCATGGTCAATCTCACGTTCCTGTTGTTGTTTTACCACCCCTTCTTGGTTAATCTCATGTTGCTGAGGGAGTTTTACCACTCCTTTATGGTCAATCTCACGTTCCTCATGGTGTTTAACCATTCCTTTATGGATAATCTCAGGTTGCTGAAGGTGTTTTACCATTACAAGGGTCATATATCAGGTACCCGATGCTGTCACGCTCAACCATAATCCACTTTTTGGGAATATCGCGAACGGTTTTCCATGTTGTTTGACTTAGTGAAGTAAGTGAGACGACTATTAGTAGAACAGTTAGAAGTTTCTTCATGTTTGAATGTTTTGAGCTTTACTTTTTTTTGCAAATATAAAAAAAGAAATGAATAAAAAAATAACAAATTAAAATATTAGTATTCAAATATTCCTGTTATGAGATTATTCTGAAACTTGTGTCTTTTGAGCTAAACAGATATCTGAAACTGTGGGGTTTCATGATATTTCAAAACCTGAAATTACATTTTAATAATTTTTTTTACAATTTTCTTATTATCTGATTGTATGATTATTGTATAAACACCGACTGATAGTTTTGAGATATCTATTGTTATAGTTGAATTTGAAGTATTTAGGGTATTCATTATTTGACCTTGAGCATTTACAATTTCAATTTTACTATTTTTTAATCCTGTGATATCAATTTTGTCATGAGAAGGATTTGGAAAAACGATTATTTCATTTTCCATTTCAGTATTTTCAATTACTTCTGTAGAAAGGGAAATATGCATATCTGCCCATGCGTTTGGGGTTCCACAGATTGTATAGCCACCATTTGGCCATGTAATCTCAGACCCATTACTCCAGTCCAAAAAACTAAAAAGTACCCCTAATGTAACATTTGTATTAGCAGTTATGCCAAGTTTAGAAAATGAAATTTCAAATTCATTGGCAGAATTTGCAACGTAGCTCCAGTCAGAAGGAGTTGAAGATTGCCACGAAGACCCATTCCCAGACCATTCATACTGACCAGCAGAACCATGTAACCATACATCATCATTTGTTGGGGTTGATTCTCCATTATTCAGTTTGTCTATATATATTCCCGTGGATTGAAAATAATAGGAATCACTTATAAAAGCAACATATAACTTGGTATCACTATGCTTAAAATAGACAGTGCCATTAATACTTGGAATCTCTATGGATGAGGCATCTGACCATTCTCCCGAATTGATAATTCCATTAATAATCGGAATCGATCCTTGTGGAACGGTAATTGTGTCACCGGAATGGGCGAATGTATATCCTATATTTAGGAAAAGTACAAGTGAAAAGGTGATTAGGTTTTTCATGAAATAATTTTTAATTTGTAATATTATAATTATCTTATTATTTGTTTTTTAAGAATTACTGAATTCAAGTTTTAATGGTTTTCCATTTTCTCTATTCATTCAGGATTTTGATCATTCATTGCAGATTATTTTTGCTTCATCATTTGTTAGGGGATGTATTTTTCAACCTTCTGAAAATAATCCCATCTTCCACCTTCAGTTTCATCAAAAATAGGCTGAATTTGAATTTTCCCTTTTCTATTTATATAACCCACTTTCTCATTAATTAAAATAGGGGCTAATCCATTTTCAAAATGTCCAACCAAATCAAACGCAATTGGTATCACTAATTTACCATTCTTATTAATAAAACCCCATTTATCATTCAATTTTACTCCAGCAAGTCCCTCATAGAAGTGAAACATGTCATCATAAATTGGAGGAAACAACAGTTGACCATGTTTATTAACAATACTATATTTCCCATCAATTTTAACAATGGATCTGCCTTCTGTAAAAATTCCTACTGATTGATATATTGGATGTAAAATAATTTTACCGTTCCTTTTTTTCAATCCTGCTCTTCCTTTATCAGAATCCCAATATGCAATTAGTTTTAAATTGTCATTCATTCGAATTGGATCAATGTTTGTATTGGTGTCAATAATTTCACCATTTTTATTTATTAGCATATATTTTTTATGTATACTATCAGAAACAACTGCAGTACCGTCAACAAATCGGTAACAATTTTTATATTTTAATGGAATACTGAATTCACCTTTCCTATTTATGTATCCACAATATCCACAAACTGACACTACCGCAAGTCCTTCACTAAAATCAAAAGTATCATCAAATACAAAATCGGTAATAGAATCACCTCTTAGATTTATATACCCCCATTTTCCTCTTTTTTGGACAGCTGCTAAACCTTCATAAAACCAAAGTGCATCTTCGTATTGATAATCAATAATTAGATTGCCATTATAATCAATATATCCAAAAAGACTGTCTTTCTGAACAGGAGCTAATCCTTCAGAAAAACTCCAAGCAAAGTCAAACTGAGGTTCAATCACAAAAGCACCAGTCTTATCTATAAATCCATATTTACCTGAATCATTTACCCTACAAAGTATCTTTGTCTGGGCAATACACACAGTGCTCATTCCAATGAAAAAAAATAAATATACAATATGTCTTTTCATTTTATAAAAATTATCTTAGTAGAATCAACCAAGTCATCACCGTTCCAAATATATTCCGATACGCGGAAAGAACTGTTGTCAACCTTTTTAACTCTACTCTTTAAATATTTAATTGGGTCTTTAGCTTCAGATACCTCGTTCCGTCTTATTGAGCCACTACCGAGCAAAGTCCAGGTATTATGACTATATCCATAAATAAAAATTCCAGCATTATTGGATTGATACCAGTCAGGGTAATAAATTACTTCATCAGTTTTATTTCCATCAAGGTCGCCAAGGTCTGCTACTATGCCACCAAAACCATTATAATGTTTAATAATTGGAATTTTGCATGAGAAAGTAATATTTACATATTGGCTATCTATTTTGTTGTTAAGAAAGAAAAAAGTCAGTGGTTGAATAAATGCTTTGTCTTTTATTCCGTCACCGTCCACGTCACCAATTGTGAATGTGTCTATGCGATTTAAATTGTAGTCTTTAATAAGTTGATTAATTTGTATTGAATCCGAGTTATTAAAAGAGTTCATTATTGGAACCAGCGTGTCATTTGTTTTATTTGTCTGTACTTCCTTAAATGTCGATGGGGATGAACATGAAGTTGTCAAGCCAATAATAATTGTCGATATAAAAATGGTTCGTTTTATCATTTTAAATGTTGCCTAATGGTTGGGGTTTGTTATGGGTGGCTTTTTGTGTTGTTTCCATTGTCATTGACCGTCATATAATATTGCAACGTTTCCCATACCCATTCCAATGTATTGTTTATTGTTAGCGTGTAAGTTGTATGATTCATAACCACCAGAAGAAATTAGAATTTCAATTTCAAAACGGTCTGTCAAAGTTAAAATCAAGTCCGCTGTATTCTTTTTAATTTTCAAGCTCATTAGTTTTTGTCCTGTCAACTTTTGTGAAAGTTCACTAACAATGTCAACTGGTTTTAGCAAACCAAATTGTTGTCCGTGGTCAGCAGAAACCATAACTATTAGGTCGTCTTTTAAGAGTCTCCAAAGTGTCGAAACGAGCAAAAAAACATTATTATTGAATCTAAAAACCCAACTGTCAATGTTACTATCATAAGAGATTTGTTCGAATAGGTTGTCTGCTGGAATAATAACGTCTTGGTCTAATTTATTATATTTTGTTGTCATTTTGCTCTTAATTTTTATAGTTGTCAGTAGCAATTGTGTGGTCGTCTAACATTACTGTTAACTCGTTAATATGTTTACTTCAAAACCTCAAAAAGTGTATCGATTCATCTGATTTTGGAATTATTGTGAACGATTTGGAGACTTTCAGGGTGTTTATTATTAGATTGCAAATATAAAAAAAGGATTTTAATATTCAATACTATATAAAATCATTTTAATTATTTTTTAAAAAGAATTTTTTAGATTATTTTCTGCAACCTCTGCGAGGTTGTGGTTGATCGGGGTGGTTCATTTTGCCGTAGGTATCTTCGCAACCTACGGTTACTAATATGGAACATCTTCGAGGTAGAAAAGTCTGCGGACTGCAGACTTGCTCATACAAATATAACGCTCCTCTGGAGCGGGATGGTTTCGTCGGGTAATCGTTAATAGTTTGGCAGTTAAAAATAAATGATGGCACCGGCGCTTCGATACGAAACCTTTGTTATTCCCCAATTTGTTCTTATAGTCTGTATTTCCGGTTTCACTCAGCGACCTTAGCTTTGAGCAACATACGCACTACTCTAAGGTCGTTGAGTAGAAGCGCCCTCACGATGTCTTGAAGAAACGAAGAATTAAATAGCTTCGTATCGAAACGCCGACACCATGAAAAAGACCGCATTAGGGCGTAGGCTAGGTACCCCGCAAGTTGAGCTGCTTAGGGGATGACGGATCGGGCAGAGCGACCTTGGGAGCTACTGCCCGGCCGTTCAGACCCTTGCAGCGAAACGAGGAGTACAGGCCGGAGCCCGACCCTTTGACCAGCGACGCGGTTCGTTTTCGTTGGGAGGGGAATTGGGTTGAGCGCAGACAAAGGGGAATGCCCAATATAATGAATAATTAAGAATGAATAATGAATAATAATTTTGGTTCAGGGGAAAATCAATAGACCTGTGCTTTAGCTCAGGGATATTGGTTTAGGTAAAAAGTAAAAGGTAATAGGTAATAGGTAAAAAGTAATAGGTAAGAGGTAATAAGTAAAAAGTAAGAGCGAATAAGGGAAAAGTGGTTTTTATGGAATGGGTTGGGGAGGAGCGATCTCTTCCGGGGGATCTTGTCTTAGTTTGATCTTCATGGAAACCATTACAACTGTGGTGATGGGGGAGATCCAGCAGAAGACGGCAAATGGGAAATATGCCATCGTAGACACTCCTAAAACGGCAGATTGTGTAAGTCCGCAAGTGTTCCAGGGGATTAAAACGGATGTTACTGTAGTGGCATCTTCCACACTCCGACTTAACACTTCCGGTTTGAGACGCAACTTTTCAAAGTTTTTCTTAAAGATTTTCGTGTTCAAAATGATCGCCAAATATTGATCAAACAATACGGCATTCATCAGCCAGCCGTTTATGGCTAATCCAATGATGGTTCCTGATAATCCTTTACACATTTTTTGTATTCCCTGACTGAGTTTATCCAAAACACCAATGGTTGATATGGTTCCACCAAATACTAAAGCGCAAATAATCAGCATTACAGTTGGTAACATCCCCTGCATCCCTCTGGAAATGAAGAAATTGGAAAATGTAGGATTATCACAGGGCACCTGAATTGTACCAGAGATAGACTGTACTACAGAACTATACACTGATTTCCAATCCATAGCAGTTGCACCGGTAATATGCATGCACACTTCGGGTTGAAAAATGACGGCAGCGACTGCTCCTAACATCATGATAATGAACAATAAAATGATGGTTGGAATTTTAAAATAGATCAGAACTACAGTTATAGCGGGGACAATCAATAACCAGGGCGTAATATTAAAAGTAGAATCAATTGCATTTAATGTTGCCGACATATCTATGGTGCTGATTTCTATAAAATTCAGATTGGCAATAACATATACGATACAGGTGATTGTTAAGGAGGGGACTGTAGTGTAGATCATATATTTTACATGGGTCATCAAGTCTGAGCCGGCAATAATAGCGGCTAAGTTTGTGGTATCGGATAGGGGAGAGATTTTGTCGCCAAAATAGGCTCCAGAAATGATGGCACCGGCCACCCAGCCTTCGTGAATGCCAAAAGAGCGGCCAATTCCGATAAAAGCCAACCCAATTGTTGCGACGGTTGTCCAGGAGCTTCCGGTGATTAAAGAAACCAGGGCACAGGTTATGGTGCAGGAGAGTAAAAGGAAATGGGGATTGATCAGTTTTACCCCATAGTAAGTCATCATCGGAACAATACCACTGATCATCCAGGTACCGGATATACCGCCAATGAGCAATAAAATAACCAGTGAAGTTACCACTTCTGAAACCTGATGGATGATCCCTTTTTCTATTTTCTGCCAGGAGACTTTGTATCTGAAAATGCCAAATCCAATCACGATAGCAGAGGCCATCAGGATGATCACATTATTACTTCCGGATGCTACATCAACACCAACGACAATGCTATTAATTGCAATTAATGCTACTAAAAGCGCGATGGTAAGAAAGGAAAATAAATAGGAGGGTTTTCGAATCATAAAGATCTGGATTTATTATACATATCCAAATATTTTTTCATGGAATCGGGTTGATTCTCCTTTTGAAATAAGTTATATTGTTCTTTATAAGGCAATTCCAGTTTTGGGTTGATTTGGATTGCTTTTGAAAACTCATCATGAGCTTTTCTGTTTTCGTTTGTCAATACGTAAATCTGACCTTTTAAAATAAAGAGATCCGGATTGAAGGAGTTAATGTTTACTGCTCTATCCAAAATGGCAATAGCTTCAGAAAATCTTCTTTGATTTTTCAGAAGTTCTGCTTTGAGAAGATAAACCACAATATCGTTTGGATCTATTTGGATCGCTTTTTCATATAACATTAGGGCAGAGTCAATTTTCATCATATTGGCATAAGTGAGTCCCATATAATAATAAGCAGAAGCTCTTTTGGGATCTAATTCTGTACATTTTTTGAAATAGTACAGACTGGAATCCAACTGGCCTAACATTCCGTAGTTACTTCCCAGATTAAAATAACCATCCGCAAAAAGGGGATCATATTTAATTGATTTTAAATAATAGGTTTTGGCTTTTAAATATTCTTTTCTTTCGAAATAGATTTTGGCCAGATTACTATTCACGGATGCAGTAGTGGGGACATATTTTAAACTCAAAATATAGTAATTTTCAGCAGAATCGATCAAAGCCTGATCGTTCAGTTTTTTACCGGTACGGTCGTGGAGTAAACCCAATTGTTCATAAGCCATAGCATATTGTGGATAGATTCGTACTGCTTCTTTAAGTTCTTCAATGGCTTTTCTATTTCCCTGGATATAAAGGTCATTATTCTTTTGAAATTTTATAGGATCAGTCACCACTTTATTATTATCATCATACTTTTTTGCCTGATCACGTAAAGCTAAAGCATGATATAACCTCATGTGAGCACTATTGGGACAAGTTTGTGCGTCTTTGGAGAAAAGGGTCAGTTGATCTTTCCAATCGGCGGCACGACTATATGTTTTGATTGAAAATAGGAACACCACAACCGACAAGATTGTGATCATTCCATATTTTTGATTATTGTTTGGTTTCTGATTATCGGTAGCGTCCCATTTAAATAATTTGACCAACGCGAAAATGATTGCAATACAGAAACCTAATGAAGGGACAAAAAGGAATCTTTCGCCGAAAGAGGATCCAAACCTCACTAATAGATTGCTAGTGATACTCATGGTCACAATAAAAAACAAAATTCCAAATACAATGGGGGATTTTTTCTTGAAATGAAGGATCGCATATAAGGTAATACCTAAGTAAAATATTAGAGATAAAATGGCCCAGATATTTCCGAAGGTAACTAAAGGGAGTTGACTATAAGAGTAATCACAAGCTAAAGGATGAGGGAAAACGAGCAACAGTAGGTATTTCCCGAGTAACATAATGGCAGTTGCCCAACCTGTTAAAAGATCGGCATCATAAAAGTAATTATCTACAATAGAAACGGTGAATGTCCCTTTATGCAAGCCATTTGCTAAAACAGCACTTTTGGTCATAAAATAGATTCCAACTCCTAGTCCTAAAACAAGGATTGTGCCCACATAATCTTTCCATTTTGCTTCGGTAAAAAAATAATAGATCAATGGAATGGCAGCCAGCATGGTAACGCCACTCTCTTTTGTAAACATTCCCAATGTGAACAGAATAAAAGACACAATCCACATCAAAATCTTATATCCAAAAGTTTGCACTTCCACGGATTTTAATAATGCCAGCAGAGTTAGCAAAATAAAAAAGAATGAAACGATTTCATCTCTACTTTTGATATTCGCCACTACTTCTGTATGAATAGGATGGACGACATACAGGAGAGAGATAGCAAAGGGGATCCAGATAGTGCTTTTGTTGAATAGTTTTCGAAGTACAACAAAGAGAAGGATTGCATTAAATGCGTAAAACAAGACATTGATTACATGGGATAAGCCGGGATTTTCGGGTGATAATTCCCATTCTGTAGCGAACATAAGTTGAGAAACCGGTCTGTACAGATCATCAGTAAAATTGCCGGAACCGTGCCGATAGGAATGTGTAAGAATATCGTTATATCCATCAATTCCTTTTGTAACAAAAAAATTATCTTTAAAAACACCAAAGTCATCCAAAACCCAATCATGTTTAAATGTATTGGAGTAGAGTAAGAAAGCAAGAAGGAAAAGAAGACTTCCTAAAATGAGGAACCGTGTATTTGTAACAGGTTCATTGGTAATAGGTTGTATGTTTTTTTTGGGCGCCTGTTGTTGAACCGGTTTGCTACGATAATAATTGTTTTTTCCCATAAGACAAGATTTTTTAAATCGAGTGACAAAAATACAAAAAAAGGCGAAAGGCAAAGGGCGAAAGAAAAATATTACAACAATCCAAAATCTAATACCCAATTAGAACATTATACAATTAACTCGTATAAATTGAAAAGCTTGTTACACTGTGTTCCCAAATAAATATGTAATTACAAGAAATATGCCACTAATGCGCTAAAAAAATTCACTAAGAGTAAAAAAAATACTAATATCCTAATGCAGTTAGTAATTTTTCGTAGATTTTCCGGTTTTTACCTTTGTAGGGGTGGCAATGGATGTGAATAGCAGGGTTAAAATTGAGCTCAATGATGGTATAATTTTCAGGTGTCGGTTGTGCTGTAATATCTTTAATCATCATATCCAATCCGGTAATTTTTACTTGTAAAGCATTAGCCGCCTGAATGGCTATTTGTTTATAAGAATCGGGGATATCGTCGGTGTAATCTATGCTGTCGCCTCCCGTACTGATATTGGAGTTTTCTCTTAGAAAAACAGTTTCATCCTGTTTGGGAATATAATCGAAATCTTTTTGTTGCGCTTTTAAGAAGATGGATTCTGCTTCCCCTAATTGAATTTTTTCCAAAGGTGTTCGATACCCTTTACCTCGAAGAGGATCTTGATTTTTTACATCAACTAATTCCCGGATGGATGAGGTTCCATTCCCGGTAACATTAGCAGGAACACGATGCAAAATTCCTACAACTTCCTGATTTAAAACAAAAAACCGGAACTCTTTACCCTCAATAAACTCCTCAATGAGCACAGTTGAGTCATTTTCGAATGCGATATCAATAGCTCTTTCGAATACAGAAAGATCTGAATTATTCTTTATGATAGTGATTCCAATTCCGAAATTGGTTTGGTTTGGTTTAATAACGATAGCTTTATTTTTGAAAAAATGAAAATCTGATTTAGCTGTTTCACCATTTGAGTATTCCAAACCTTTTGGTGTTTTTATTCCGGTCTCATCCAGTATTTTTTTAGTAATCAGCTTATTCTCCATGGTAAGAATACTCGAATATTGATCCAATGAGGTTTTGGTCGCTTGTTTCACATATTGCTGATTATCATTTTGATTCAAACGGATAAAATTCTCTTTTTGATCCAGAATTTCAAATGAAACACCTCTTTTTACAGCTTCTCTTAATAGCAGCTGGGTTGATAGTTCCATATCTTCCAAACCTATAAAATGGTAATTTTTTTCCTGACTTTCTTTTAAAAATTTTTGTGCCAGATCTAAGTGAAATGGGATATATCCTCTTTTTACTATACCGTCTAATACACCATTAACCTTACGTGAATCGGGATGATCTGCCAACATTTTTACATCCTCAAGAGCTTTTAAATATTCCGGATTCTCTATTGAGTATAATGTAAATATATCAGATATGGCTTGAAGTTGATTTTTCATTTCTTGCCAAACATTTATCACTTTTCCAGTTTTTTCATCAACAAATGGATTCAGTTGTAATCCGTTAAGGGCAACATACCCTAAATAATTATTCGCAATTTCCTGAGATTTTGCATCAAAAGAATCAGGCTCTTCAGATAGAAGTCCATACAAAGCTAATGAATGAAGAAAATATAATGCGTTTTCTGTGATGCCGGCTTTAGTCAATGGATCAATATCAATAAATCTAAATTCTACATAAGAAATATGGTTTGATTCATGGGTGAATTTGGGTCTGACCTGAGTATATAATTCTTTGGAAGATTTTATTACACCATCTTTAATCAGCTTATCCACACTGAGTTTAAAGTTTTGAACTGAGCTATAATCGGGATAAATAACCCCTAAATTGTGATATCCGTAGCAACTGTTTCTAATAGAAAGTCCAATCACGTTTTTATTAATTCTATTCGGATTGTGTTTACATTTCAATTCAAAAGTGGAATCTACAACAGGGCTATTTCCGAAAAGTAAAACGTACATCCATCTCATTCGTAACATTTGACGGGTAACTTTTAAGTAGGCTGCATCTTTAAAATCTTTATAACTGATATTGGAATTACTTAGACTATAGAGTGATTCCAGTAGTTTTTCAGAAAATGAAAAGTTGAAATGGATTCCGGATAACATTTGATTTTTGGGGCCATATTTCTGAGCTAAAAATTCCCGATATTGTTGAGCTTCAATACCTTCATCATCATACTTGGCGATGGGAATCTTTGCGTCGTCCGGCAAAATAGGAGGGATACTTTGTGGCCAGAGATATTCATCTTCTAACTCCAGACTAACGATATCATGGATGGTTTCTAAAAAACCCACTGTTTTTTTGATATCAGGTAATGGAGGTGTTCTCATTTCGATCTGACTTTCAGAAAAGTCAGTAGTGATATATGGGTGTTTTAATTTATTCCCAAAAACTTCAGGATGAGGTTTTTGAGAGAGTAATCCTTCATGATCAACACGAATATTTTCTTTTTCAATACCGAACAAACCATCCAGCCAAATATTCCCTTTTAGTTGTGCAGATGCGATCTTAAAATGTTCTTTATTTGTGGAAAATTCATCGGTTTGGGTTTGATTTTTTTCATGCACGAGAGTGCAGGGAGCACAACAAACGTTTTTCATATTGAGATGGGATTAACTTTTTTAAAAGATTTAAACATAATGATAAATAAAAACACTAAGATGGAGCCTTTAGCCATGCTGCTTATGCTGATACTCCACCAGACTGAAGAGAGGGAATTACTCCAAAATTGAATAAATAGTAAAGCCATTGGAATTCTTAGAAGCGTAAGTGAAATACCTGTTATAGCAGGAATATTGGTGCGACCCCATCCAAAAAAAGCCCCTGTTGCCATCAGTTCCAGACACATAAATAATTGTGAGTATCCTAAAATGATGAGGTAGTCGCGACCCATTTCGATACTCTCTTTTTCACTTAAAAACAGCAAAAACAATGTTTCCGGGAAAAGAATCAAAATAGATGAGGTGATGATTCCGATAATAAAGGCAAGAATGATCCCCGATTTAAAGACATTCCACTGAGCTTCATAATTTTTTGCACCAAAAGCTTTACCGGAAAGTGCTGCAAGAGCTGTCATAAAACCTCCTGCTGTCATAAAAGTGATCGCTTCAATTTGAATACCCACTTTTTGAACAGCAATCGCAGATGCTCCCCATTGACTAATAATTCGAGCCATTGCAATGGCAATCAAAGTAAAAGAGATTCTTTGAATAGTGGGGCTAATTCCAAGAGACATAATTTGCTTTAAGATCTTTTTTTGAAAAGACACACCTATAGGACGTAATGATTCCACTTTGTTGATTTTAATATAAAACAGCAAGGTTGCCACTCCCTGAGCCATAAATGTCCCCACTGCAGTGCCATAAATACCCCATCCGGCACCAAATATCAACAATGGATCCAAGATCATGTTTAATGCAAATGCTATTGCATTTATCCTGAAAGGAGTTTTACTGTCTCCTGTTCCAATAAATACATTCGTAAAAAATAGATTCTGGAAGGTAAAAGGGATGCTTAATCCGATTAAAAGCAAATATTTGGATGCTTCATGTTCAATTTTTGAATCATTAATTCCTACAATTCCGATCAGGTAATTTCTGAAAATTGCTATAAAAGCATAATATAAAAGTGAAATGATGATAATAGCCTGAATACCACTCCGAACGTACTTTTTGGATAATGTAATATTTTTATCACCCAGTGCATGCGAGACTTTTATTCCCGCTCCAATTGTAAACAACGTTGAGACACCCCAGCTTAAATGCATGAAAAACCCTGCTGATCCAACAGCTGCGACTGCATCACTTCCTAATTTCCCCACAAAAATTACATTGATGACGTTATATGCTATTGAAAGAAAGGATGTTGCTATAACAGGCAATGCTAAAATGACCAGTTCCTTTAAGTTTAAAAAGGTTGGGGCTGTTTTTTTAATCATAGTCTATTTACAACAAGATTTTTGTTCCTTAGATCTTAATTCCTTCATTCGAAGTACTATTTTATCTAGTATTGTTACAAAATTTATTTGCTCTGATTCAGAAAGGATATGGAGTACGTCACTAAAATATTGATCATTTTCCGTATTTATTGAATTGCAAACGGTTTTTCCCAATTCTGTAAGTTGAATCGTGGACATCCTTCTGTTTTCAGTAGGAATAGTACGATCTAAAAGTCCAATATTTACCAACCCATCAACAGTGCGACAAACGGTGCTTTTATCCAGACCTAAAGTTTTTGATAATTCTGTGAGCGATTCTTTCTCTTTTGAATCAATTTCAAGAAGCGTATGACATTGTGCAAGGGTAATTCCATTGCAACAACAATCGTTTTTTTGCATAAAAAGTTCTCTTTCGAAGCGTCTTAAGAGTTCTCTAAAATGCTTAACTGATTTATAATCAATAGTATTCATTTTTATTAGTTGTAATTTAAAACAGTTGCAATATACAACTAATATTTGAATATTAAAAATATTAATTTAAAATTTATTTTGGGACGGGCAACATACGATCAACGAGCCAGTCTCTCCATTTTCTAGGAAGGATTTTGCTTACAATATTCAATAACTTTACATCCGATCCGGTTAAAATTAAGAAATGATATTTGCCTTTGCATTGTTTTAATATTTTACCTGCAGCTTTGCTTACCGACATCACTTTTCTTGGGGAAGATTGTTTCATCCAATCTGCCTGATGGCTAATTTCATATTCAAATTGTGGAGTATCCATATCCCCGGGACAAGCAACATAAACCCGAATGTTTTTGTGAAGAAGTTCACGTCGTATAGACTCTGCAAAGTTTACAATTCCTGCTTTTGCGGCACAATAGATGGAATAACCAGCGGAACCGACCAATCCAAATCCGGATGAAATCATCAGTATTTTTGAGCCCGATTTTAATAAAGGGCTAAAATAAAATGTGGAATAGATATATCCCATTAAATCGATGTCGATATCTTTTTTAATTTCTAAAGGGTCGGTGTATTCGTTTAATAATTGGGGAGTTACAACACCGGCGTTTAAAATCAAAAAATCAAGTGTTGAATATAGAGATTTAATTGTTTCTGACATGTTTTGAAGTTGAGATAAATCAGAAACATCACAAACAAAACCTTCTGCTTCTATTTGATTTTCTTTTAATTTTAGTATAGCCTTTTCAATCTTTTCTTTAGTTCGGGCAACTATTAGAATTTTATAATTTTCTTTTCCTAAAATTTCTGCAAATGCAAATCCGAGACCGGATGACCCTCCTGTAATTAAAGCGATTTTTTTCAAAGTGATACTATTTTAAGTCATGAATAACGGAAGCAATTTTGTGAGCTGCAAAATCAATTTGTGATTCATCTAATGTTGCAGATATGGAAACTCTTAATCGTGCTTTATTTTTTGTAACTGCAGGATAAACTACCGGTAATACAAAAATACCTTCGTTCAATAATTTTTTTGCAATAAAAAAAGTTTTGTCTTCATCTCCAATAATCACCGGAATGATTTGAGATTGAGAAGTAATATTCTCAATTCCATAATGAATCAATTTTTCTTTCATTAAAGTAAAATTATTTTGAATTTTACTACGTAATTGAGGTTCTTCAATTGCAATTTGAAGTCCTTTGGATAAACCTGCGAAGATAGCAGGAGGGATGTTACAGGAGAAAAAGCGGGAACGAGCGTAGGCATTAGCATAATTGATAATCTCTTGAGAACCGCAAATATATCCTCCAATTCCACCTAATGATTTTGAAAATGTTCCCATGTGAAAATCTATTTGATCTTCCAGCCCAAAGAGTTCAGCTATTCCCCTTCCTTGTTCACCAAAAATGAATGCTGAATGCGCTTCATCCAGTAAAATTTTTGAATCATATTTTTTTGCAACCTCAACAATAGAAGGCAATGGACACATATCACCATCCATAGAATAAACTCCCTCAACAACAATAAGTTTGCGCCCTTTTATTTTTGAAATTTTCTTCTCTAAATCAATACTGTTATTATGTTTAAAATAAACGATTTCAGCTTTGGATAAAATAGCCCCATCAACAATCGATGCGTGTGCAAACTGGTCTAATAAAATCGTGTCTCCCGGTCTCATTATAGCCGAAATAAATCCTAAGTTTGTAGAATATCCTGTTGGGAAAATAATAGCAGCTTCTTTTTTCTTGAAAGCAGCGAGTTGTTTGGCAAAATCGACTCCAATTTGAAAAGTACCACTTAAAATCGGAGAACCGGATGCTCCTAATCCATAAGTGTCTAATGCTTCTTTAGCAGATTCAATCACCTCTTTACGAGTTGCAATCCCTAAGTAATTGTATGATGATAAGTTGATCAATTCTGACTCCGTATGAAAATCCGGATGGATCAATTTAACTACTGATAAGGGAGCAGAAGTTAATGGCATTGAAAATTGATTATATCCAAGTCTTATTGCTTCATTATGCCAGGCATTGAATTGATCTATGATTGTGAATTGGCCATCATCAGTTCCAAAGTAAAAAGAGGAAAAATCATATTCGTTGAATTGTTTATTTTCTTCAGGTGTCATTTTATTTGATTTTGGGTAATGATTTGTTAATAAAAGTTAAAGAGGGGGCAAAGATATATAAAAAAAGTTATCGATTAACATTTTTTAACAGAAATAGTTTTTTTCTGTTAATTTTTTTTTAGAAAAAGAAATAAATTTAAAAAATGATAGTTGAAATTATTCCATTTTCATCAGCCAAACAATCGCTGATTTGATATTATTGATGTTTTTAATAGTAAGCTGAGGTTTACTATTCACCATCTTCATTTCTACCTGAGGATGGTGTTTTTGCATGAAAGCTAGAATTCTGGAAAATTTTTCAGATTGGAAAAATGGAGCATCCATAATTCCGGTAAAATATCCGGTAAACTGTTTTTTCTTCAGAGTTACCCGATCGAAATGGTTTTCAAGGGCTAATCTTCTTAATGGTACTATTTGTAAAAGGTCTTCAGTTTCATCAGGTAATGGACCAAAAATATCTAATAATTTAGAACGGAACTGATCTAATTCAGTATCTGATTTAATGGAATCCAATTCTTTATATAAACTCATCCGTTCACTAACACTACTTACGTAATCGGCAGGTAGCTGAAGCCCTAAATCTGTTTCAATCAAACACTCCCGTTTGATGAGGTCTTCGTTATCGGCCATTTGGATTCCCATACCACTATCTTTGATTTCAATCATCGCTTCGTTGATGATTTTCTGGTACATTTCAAATCCCATCTCACTGATAAACCCACTCTGTTCAGCACCCAAAATGTCTCCGGCTCCTCTGATGTCTAGGTCACGCATGGCAATTTGAAATCCACTTCCGATATCTGAAAAATCTTCAATGGCTTTGAGCCTTTTTTTGGCAATATCGGTCAATATTTCCTTAGAGGGAACCATTAGATAGCAGAATGCCTGTTTGTTATTTCTACCTACACGTCCCCTCAGTTGATGCAATACATTAAGTGCAAAGTTTTGAGCATCATTGATGATCATGGTGTTGGCATTGGAGATGTCCAATCCGGATTCAATAATGGTAGTGGCAACCAAAACATCATAACGTCCATTCATAAAGTCGAGCATCACCTTTTCAAGAGCTTCCCCTTCCATTTGGCCATGTCCAACAGCTACTTTTGCATCCGGAACCAACTCTTTGATCAAAGCTGATACTTCAAAAATATTCTGAATTTTATTATTGACAAAAAACACCTGGCCGCCTCTGGACATCTCAAAAGAAACTGCATCACGAATCAACTCGTGATTGAAATTATGGATTTCTGTTTGAATAGGATGTCGGTTGGGTGGGGGAGTGTTGATTACTGAAATGTCGCGGACACCCATTAATGAAAACTGCAAAGTTCTAGGTATTGGGGTTGCAGACATGGTCATCGTGTCTATAGAAGTTTTCATTTCCCGAATTTTCTCTTTGGCAGCAACGCCAAACTTTTGTTCTTCGTCAATGATCAGCAATCCTAAATCTTTAAATTCCACATCTTTACTTAGTAAGCGGTGGGTTCCGATAAGAATATCTATACGTCCGTTTTTAAGTTTTTCTAAAGTTTCTTTAACTTCCTTACTCGATTTAAAACGGTTGATATAATCTACGTTACAGGGAAGTCCATTCATTCTTTCCCTAAAAGTATTGAAATGTTGGAAAGTGAGCACTGTTGTTGGGGCTAATATAGCTACTTGCTTGCTATCACATACCGCTTTGAATGCAGCACGAATCGCAATTTCCGTTTTTCCGAATCCCACATCGCCACAAACCAGACGATCCATAGGTCGATCACTCTCCATGTCCGCTTTTACATCGTTGGTGGTTTTTAGTTGATCGGGTGTATCTTCGTACATGAATGATGCTTCCAGTTCATTTTGCAGGTAGGAATCGGGTGAGTAAGCAAAGCCGGGTTTCGTTTTACGTTCGGCATAAAGCTTTACCAAGTCGATCACCAGTTCTTTAACACGACGTTTGGTTTTTTCTTTAGTGCGTTCCCAAGCACCAGATCCAAGTCGGTGAAGTGTTGGTGGCGCTCCATCCTTGCCGGTATATTTGGTCAGTTTATGTAAACCATGGATGCTAATATAGAGAGAATCCCCATCTTTGTAAGTTAAGCGGATCACCTCCTGCAATTTGCCATTAATCTCCATTTTTGCCAAACCTTCGTAAATGCCGATTCCATGATCGACATGTACTACAAAGTCGCCCTGTTGTAAATCGTATAACTCTTTCAAAGAGAAAGTTTCACTTTTTTTATAGCGATCGCGCACTACAAAACGGTGGTATTTTTCAAAAAACTGATGGTCAGAATAGACACACAACTTCCCTTTTTCATCCCGGAATCCTTCGTGCAAAGTCTGGATTTCAGAAGTGAAAAGATGCTCTGCCTGATAGTTGGTATTATGCGTTTTATTATAGTTTTCCAATAAATCGATCATAATCGATTGTATCCGCTCATGTTGGTTTGGATTTTCAGAAAGGAATACTGTTTCGTACCCATGTTCCAGGTTTTCCACCCATTCATCCAATAAATACTCAAAATTTTTATTGAAGTGGTGTTGTGGTTTTATATCAAAATCAAATTGACAGGTGGTCTCAATGGCATGAGAACCATATTCTAATGTCTGATAATCAATTAAATGACGCAATAGAGTAGATCCATTGATGAAGTGTTCCGCAATTTGATCTTCTGTATAAACTTGTTCTGTTAATTTGCGGATTTTAAAATCGATATAGGAATGGATTGTGGAGAGATCATTAACCCAGACTAAGGTTTCTTTAGATAAAAATTCAAAAAAAGATACTTTTTCCTCTTTATTCATTTTTGAAGTGATCGACGGCATGATATGGATTTGATCCACTTCTCTAATGGAAAGTTGCGTATTGGGATCAAAAACGCGGATCGATTGAATGGTATCCCCTTCAAATTCAATACGGAAAGGATACTCTTCAGAATAAGAAAAAATATCGAAAATTCCACCCCGCCATGCGAACTGACCCGGTTCAAAGACAAAATCTTCCGGTTTATACTCAAAACTATACAGATATTCTAAAAAAATGTCAGTTGGAACGATCTCAGTCCGTTTCACTTCAAAACGGTTTTCCATCAAATAACCTGGTGAAATCATTTTCTCAGCAATCGCATCGGGGTAGGTGACCATGATTAAGGATTGCGATGAGGTGAGTAGTTTATCGATGATTTCGGACCGTAGTTTTAAGTTGGTAACATCGGTTTCATTCCAGTCAAAAAGCCTTGCAAAAGTGGCCGGTAAAAAGTGAACTGTTTTTTGAAATAACTCGTTATCAGTATCTTGTAGTAAAATTTCAAGATCATGATAGAAAAAAGCAGCTTGTTCTTTATCGGGAAGAATAAATAGGTGTTTATTACCGAGACGCAAAAAGGAGTACGCTGCGAGGAGTGCCTGTGAGGATCCTTGCAGTCCGGAAAGAGTGATCTTATTTTTTTGTTCAACCGCCTCAATAAAGGGGTCAAAGTCAGGGTGTTTGAAGTACATTTGAGTGAATAGATTGAGGGTGCAAAAATACAAAATAAAGTAACAGGTAACAGGTAACAGGTAACAGGTAACAGGTAACAGGTAACAGGTAACAGGTAACAATTATTTGCCTTTTGCCCTTCGCCCTTTGCCTAATTAGCACATTAGCACATTAGCACATTAGCACATTCTCTTTCCTAATTCAAGTGCTTTGGCACAATCTTCCACAAAAACGGTTTCTCTTCGTTTGAGTCTTTTCTGCCCATCGAAGTAGGTCATGGCGTATTTGTTGTAATCATCAAACTGATAAGTTGCTGTGGATACGAGTGTTTCGCATTTTCCAAATACACGCTTCATGATTTTTTGATTGTATTTGAAAAGTTTTTTGTAGCCAACGAGTGGTAATGCAAATCCCGGTACATTCATGGTATAGATAAAAGCAGTATTGATTTTTTTACCGAAATTGGATGGTTTTCCTTCGTAGGAAGTGTAGGGGAAAAATAATCTTTCCATAAAAGATTTCATCTCACCTGAAACGGAAGTGAAATAGATAGGTGATCCTAAAATGAGGGCATCACACTCCACAATTTTTTGAAGAATCGGTTCCAGTTCATCTTTCATGGCACATTTTCGAAGGTTGCTCCCTTTTAATTTACAGGCAAAGCAGCTGGTGCACCCTTTAAAGTTGATATCGTACAGATTAATCAGTTCGGTTTCAGCACCTTTCTCTTTTGCCCCTTCGAGGCATTTCTGTAGGAGTATATGCGTATTCCAGTTTTTTCTGGGACTTCCATTAATGGCGATAATTTTCATAGGATGTTATTATTTAAAATTTGTTGCAAAAATATGAAAATTAGCAAATTGGTAAATTAGCAAATTAGCAAATGATGAAAATGGAACTCCGTGGTTAAATTCTAAAGAAAATAAAAATTAAAATACAATTATTCAAATCAACTGATCAACATTGAAAGGAGTTTTAAGTTGCGATAATTTTAAATACAAAAATTCGTTATGTTTTTAAAATGTGTATTTTTGTACGTTAAAAAATAAACCATGAATCACGGAAAAGCGACTTGTGAGGTTTTAAAATATATTCCCGATCCACTTCCTATTGATTCAGTTATTTACAGTAACGATTCGCTATAGTCCGTTGTCCGTAGTCTGAAGTCTCTTTTTTAAATTACCACGAATGAATTATTTAACTTCAATAGGATTTCCTAAAAATTTGGGGTCAACCCCAAAAATAAGATCTAATATGGTTTTTACTCTTGCAAATTTTTCTCTCATCTGGGTTTTAAAACCATAATATTTTTGAACATCTTTTGCATTAAATCCTACTGCTTTAATACCTTTGTGTTGGGCAATAAAGAGGGCTCTTTCATTATGAAACTTCTGAGAAATAATGGTAATACTATTTTGTCCGAAAATCTTTTTGCATCTTACGATGGAATCTAAAGTTCTAAATCCTGCATAATCCAGAATTATTTTTTCTGCAGGAATTCCCTTAGATATTAAATCATTTTTTATGGTTGTAGGTTCATCATACTCTTTTCTTGAATTATCCCCACTTACGATTACAAAATCAATTTTTCCTGCTTTATACAATGAAACCGTAGCATCAATTCTGTTTTGATAATATTGATTGATTGTTTTATTGGATAAATACTTTGAAGTTCCTAATAGCAACCCAACTTTGTTGTGGGGAATTTGTTCAGATGAACCATAAAGGTTTTTTTTAGTGCTGTTTTTAATAATTTTATTTGAAATGGGGATAGATAGAATAGCTATAATGATTCCAAAAAAGAGAATTCTTTTAATCCATTTTTTAAATTTTTTTCTTTTTAATTTCATTTTTTAATTTTTAATCTCATTCAATTTACCTGGATACAAAAATAAGAAAAATTAGCAAATTAGTAAATTAACAAATGAATAATTAAGTCTTTCGTCTTTTGTCTTTCGTCCTTTGTCCTTAGTCCTAAAAATAACACAGAGTTTCACAGTGTTAATAAGAGTTTTATGGAGTTAGTTTAAACTGAATTTTAAAAATTTAAACTCAGTGAAACACATTCTGACTCTAAAAAACTCTGTGGTTTATTTTTTAAAATTAATAAGCCACGAATTCAAGAATTTATTACGAATGATTTTTCATCAAACTTATTGCTTCTTTCATTCCTGACACTTGTTCATGAGTGTGACTTTGCCATATCGTGACTTCGCCAATAACTCTGAACGGATGAATTGACCTGTATGATTTCGTTGGATTTCCGGGGATTTTTTTGTCCGTTAAATCGGGATCATTTTCGATTTCACCTGTTGGTTCGACCAGATAGATCCTTTCCCGACCTTCACCTACTGATAGTTCAGCTCCCCAGATGGCTGCATCTAATGTTTCGGTTAAATAAATATATTGTGATTTTTGATTTTGCTCATAATTGGATAAAAATCCAACTTTTATCAAATCTCCAAGTTTCAAATCAGCCTTCGTTCCATGGAAATAGGTTTTTGCAAAAACGGTAGCACTTCGATTTATATTTGTTTGCTCTAATTGATTTTCAACTCTTTGATTTGGTTCCATAAAATGTTAAAGTAAGCGTGACTGAAAACTTATGAATAAAGCAAAAATATAAAAAAATTTATTTTATAAAAATACAGGGTTATGTCAATTTTTTTTAAACCGACTATTTTATTAAAAATTTTAATATATTTGCATCGATAATAATCTGTTAAAAAATATTTTAGAATTAAAATAAAAAATTATGAAAAAATTATTTATCCTTTTTGTTTATTGCCTATTAACATTAAATATTTATGCTCAATGTCCGGCACCTACCAATTTGAATGCATCAAATATCAGTTTAACATCTGCCCAAATCAATTGGAGTTATTCAACACCTGTAACAAATTTCCGTGTTGAATATGGTGATATTTGGGGTTTAGATTGGCATGTAGTTTATACTACAAGTACAAATATTATATTAACACAATTAGATCCTGCTACTGAATATTCGGTAGGAATAAAGGCATATTGTTTATCTGGAGAAAGTTCAGATTATAGTAATGAATTAAATTTTAACACCCTTTGTAATCCAATACCTGTAAGCTCTTTTAGTACAGTTACATTTGGATTGACTCCTCCTGATGCATGCTGGGAGCTTAAATATGGTGTGTTGCCTCCAACTGGAAACGCAATTTTGACAAATACTGAAGTTGGATGGACAACTTCTGTCCAAAGTCCTAGTAATACCACAATGATAAATTTATATACGGATACTTGTAATTACTGGTTAATTTCTCCACCAGTGAATTTAGGTTCTGGCTCAGCATCATATCAATTAGAATTTCAGTTATCCAAATACTTTTACGGGATGAATCCATCAGGCTATTTAGAACAATCTCCAAATGCAAGATTTGCAATTCTAATATCATCTGATAACGGTCAAACCTGGAATAATAACGGAATTTTGCAAGAGTGGAATAACACAACAGGAACACCTTTTAATACTATCTCAAACAATCTTCAAACATATTATATTCCCATTATAAATCCGAACACTTTGCAACCTTATACAGGAAATGTTAGGTTTGCTTTTTATGCTTATGAAAATGATTCTTCATTGATTTATGATAATGTAATTGAACTGGACAATTTTAATATAATACCCTTTAATGGGTGCATTCGTCCCTCCAATTTAACATCTTCAAACTATTCTTCAAATGGGATGACTTTAAATTGGGTTGAAAATGGATCTGCATCTCAATGGCAAATCAAATACGGATTAACTGGTTTCTCACCAACAACCTCTGGAAGCACAATAACAACTAATAACAATGTTTATACATTTTCAAATTTGATTCAATCTACTACCTATGATTTTTATGTTAGGTCAGTTTGTGGGTCAAATACATTTAGTCCGTGGTCATTAATTCATACTGCTTCTACAATTTGCCCTCCTTATACAATTCCATATTTTGAATCGGTAACTCAATCTTATATGCCTGCATGTTGGACGCAAACCTATTCAGGAACTATTGCAGAAAATGTTTGGAGTGTTGGTGAGATAGGGACTTTTCCACCCTATTCTTATGCATTTAGATCTGCTGCATTACCGGGAATTGGAATCTCAAGATTAATTTCTCCTCCCATTAATTTTGACAATATCACAGATCCCATGTTAACTTTTAATCAAATTTGTTATGACATGTTAGGTGTTACAAATTTGAAAATTCAAACCAGTTCCGATTTGATCAATTGGATTGATCAACCCTATTCATATACACATACCACTCCTATGTATACTTCTGTTGAAACATTTCCACTTACCGTCAGCCCTGGAATCAATTATATTGCTTGGGTTATTGATGGAGATATTCAACGAATAAGTTGGGTTGTAAAATATATAATGATAACGGATTCTTACCCTTGTTTCCCCCCTAGCAGTATTTATGTAAATCCTAATTATGGAACTGTCAGTTGGATTCCTGAAGGATCAGAAAATTCCTGGATTCTTGAGTATAAATTGGCAAGTGCATCTACTTGGAATGTAATACCATTAGATACGAATGTTTATACTATTTCCGGGTTACAAAGCTTAACTAATTATGAAGTCAGAGTAAAATCAGTGTGCGATAGCAGTCAAAGTGCATATTCAAATATTATTCCATTTACTACTTCTGGAATAGAAGAATCTACATCAGATAACTTTGTTGAAGTATTCCCCAACCCGACAAATTCTGAAGTCAATATCAATATTAATAATGATCAATATCAAATTTTAAATGGTGAAATATTCGATATTTATGGTAAATTTATTCAAGATTTACAACTTAAAAATGGGAGAAATCTAATAAATTTCTCATCCTATTTGCCGGGTGTTTATTTTGTTAAAATTAATACCGATAAAGGATCTTTTATCAAGAAAATTGTTAAAAATTAATACGTTGATCCAACCATTTTAAAGAACGATACGCTCTAGTCTTTTGTCCTTCGTCCTTTGTCTGTGATGTTACACTGTGGAACTCTGTAGTTTATTTTTTAATTAATAAGCCACGAATTCAGGAATTATAAAACGAATAATTTACCCATAATTTATCCAATAATAATTTGCTATTTGCTTATTTTCACATTAGCTTATTCCAAAACAGTGTTCTAATACCCAAAACCCAAAACCCAAAACCCAAAACCCAAAACCCAAAACCCAAAACCCAAAACCCAAAACCTAAAACCCAAAACCTAAAACCCAAAATCAATCATCTCCCTCAATACTTCAATCACTTTATTTTCCGGGAAATGTTTGGATACTTCATCAATAATTGCCTTGTTGGTACTCCCTTTCAGTTTTCGGATTGCCTCTACAATAGTATCGTGCTCTTTTTTTCGAAGTTGATCTTTGTGCCATTTTAAACAGACGTCACAGGTTCCACAAGGAACGCTCTTTTTCTCCCCGAAATAGGCTAATAGAAGCTGTGATCGACATTGATCTGTTGTTTCTACGAAACGCAATACTGCATCTAATCGCTTTTTCGCTACTTCTTTGCGCGTTTTGTAAATGGTATCACTTAAATAAAGATACGATTCTTCCACCCGATTCACTAAGAAGCTGATTTGTGGCGTTTTAGTTCGTGGAATATAAACCAGTACCCCTTTGGATGAAAGCTCCCGCAGTTGTGTCATGATGGTGTTCACATCCGTTTCGGATCGTTTGGCTAAATCTTCTTCATAAATTTTTATATAATTAGTGAAAATACCTCCATAGGATCTCAATAGCAACTTGATCGGTTCTTCTAAGTCAGGATTGGTTTTGTAGAAATGATCTAACTCTTTACTTTGCATAATCATCATCACTACCGAACTTTTCTTACCCTCTTCATTGAGCATCAAAATGCCCATTTTTTCTAAAAAAGTGATGGCACTATACAGCTCTAATGGTTTCACTTTTAGTTTTTTAGAGATGGTCTCCAAATGAAATGGAAAAGTTTTATTTTCCCCGTCTCCCATGGCAATCTGGTAGTGATTGCAAAGTTCCCGATAGGCTGTTTTAATAAATTCAATGGGTGGAAAACTTCGTTCAAAACCCTCTTTGAGTTCTTTGATATCTCCGTCATCATAAAGCATAACTGCAGTTGATGGGAGCAAGTCACGCCCACCACGTCCCGCTTCCTGAAAATAGGCTTCCAGTGTGTCCGGGATATCAATATGAATCACCCACCGTACATCCGGCTTGTCAATCCCCATCCCAAATGCGTTGGTAGAGACAATCACTCTCGTTTTGCCTGACATCCAGTCGTTTTGCTTTGAATCTCTCAGTTCACTGGTTAACCCAGCATGATAAAAATCGGCAGATATGCCATGCGCTTGAATATATTCTGCAATCTCTTTGGTTTTTCTGCGGTTTCGGACATATACAATTCCGGTTCCCGGGTAATGGTTGATCACCCGGAGCATTCTTCCCATTTTGTTTTGTTCTTTGACCACCATGTAGGTTAGATTATCCCTTTTGAAACTTTTTTGAAAAACATTCACTTTAGGAAAAGCGAGTTTATCCTGAATATCCTGCACTACATCCGGAGTTGCCGTAGCAGTAAGTGCCAAAATGGGCACATCCGGAAAATGATTCCGGATCTCTGCAATTTGTAAATAGGGTGGCCTGAAATCGTATCCCCATTGAGAAATGCAGTGTGCCTCATCGATGGCAAACATCGACACATTCATCCTTTTCAAATAGTTGACGAATATCTCCGTTTTTAATCGCTCCGGGGAAACATATAAAAATTTTATGGTATCACTGAAAGCACAATTACTCAATAATGATTCAATTTCACGACTCGATAATCCGGAATAAATGGCGGCAGCCTTGATGCCCCTTTTCTTCAGATTTTCCACCTGATCTTTCATAAGGGCAATCAACGGAGAGATCACGATACAGATTCCCTCTTTTGCCATTCCGGGAACCTGAAAACAGATCGATTTGCCACCTCCGGTCGGAAGTAATGCCAAAGTGTCTTTCCCTTCCATTACTGATAATACAATATCTTCCTGTAATGGTCTGAACTGATCAAATCCCCAGTATCGTTTCAGAATGGCTCTTACTCGTTCTTTCATCGTTATTCAGTAAGTATTAAAAATTTTACTTCTTTATAGTTGCAGGTATATATTGCTCCTGATTCGCATTCAATCAGTAATTGTCCATAAGATGATAATCCCATAATTCTACCTGTTATCAACTGATCCTTTATCCGATATTGTGCCCATTTCTGATATTGATACAGATGGGATAAATAATTTTGTTCTAAAACTTCAAATTTCTGTTCTTTGATGAGCTGATATTGCTTTTCTAAAATTCTCATTAGCTCAGAAATCAACATTGTAACATCAAATTCCTTACCTGTAATTTGAGCTAAAGAGGTTGGATTCAAAATAGTAGGATCAAAACGAGTCTGATTGATATTGATCCCTACACCTGCAATGGTACACTGAAGGTTGGATCCCTGAATAGAATGCTCAATCAGGATTCCGGCTATTTTTTTATTTCCGGCATAAATATCATTGGGCCACTTGATTGTCAGGTTATCCACATATCGGGAAAGAAAAGTGTATATCGCTAAAGAGAAATATTGATTAAAATAAAATTGATTTTGAATCGTTATTGGTGGTTGAAAAAGGAAACTGATTAAAATATTTTGACCTTTATGACTATACCATGTATTCGAACCCAATCCTTTGCCCTGAGTTTGTTCATCGGTATAAATTCCATAAAAATCGAATCTTTTGTCCCAATGTTCCAGGTAAAAAGAGTGCTCATTCATGAGTGTAACATTCGTAGAATGAATGGATTCAAAAAATTTAAGTTGTTCCAAAATCATTCGACAAAAATAAGTATCTTTGCGTGATAAAATTTAAAAATCAATGAAAAAAATCAAATTAATTATAATTGCTGTAATTGCAGTCATTTTTACAGCTTGTACTGATGACACAAATCAATATTCAACCTACTATTTTACTGACAGCGAAATGAACAGAGCCTTTAGACAATGTCTCGAATTAAGTTCTGATACTGCGATCACTCATTTATGTGTACCCAATTCTGATGAGTTTGGATTTTATAATTATTCCGATCAAGCCTATCGTATAGGACTTCCAACTTCAGCAAATGGAATTATGGATACACTCATTGCTCACGGACAAGGAGATCTTATTGATTCATTAATTTTAAAGACCAATTTAGCAGCATCTTATTGTGGGTCAGGATTAACCTCTTATTTTGAAGATGTTTTGGAATCCATGTCTTTTGCAGACCCTTACAGAATATTAGAAGGGGATTCCAATGCAGTAACAAACTATTTTATTCTACATAATTACAATGGTTTATTAGCACAATCAGTGGCATTGATGAATTTAAACATGCAAACTCATGGCGGCACAGAAGCCTGGAATAATGTAATTAATGCCTATTACCAAATCACCGGACAGGTAGTGAGTATCGATTATACAAACTTTGCTGCTCAGAAAATGACCAATAGTATTTTGAATGAGATGAAAAAAGAGGAAGCCCTAATTCGTACTCTTGTTTCTCACAGAGGAGATACAACAGGTAAGTTGTATATCGTTTTTGGAACTTTAGACCAATAATTGAATTCTTAACTTATAAAACTAAAAAATCAAATGAGAACTGAAAAGATCTTCGCAGGCAAAACATTGGCCATTTTATCCGGTGGTGGTGACACACCCGCTATTAACTCAAGTATAGAAGCAGTTAGAAACAGAGCTTCCATGCTCGGCTTTAAAGTTTTTGGTGTTTTAAGGGGATGGAAAGGTTTATTGGGAGATGGCGATATTGTGGATTTAACCAATATTCCCTACAATGGAATCTATGGTGGAACCGGCTTGTTATCTAGTCGCACCAATCCATTTCCAAGTAAAAAAAATCCGGAAGATCGTTCTCAACAGATTCTTAGAAATATTGAAAGATATAAAATTGATGTTTTAGTAACGATCGGTGGAGATGATACCAACGGAGCTGCTAAAAGAATGTATGAAACTTATGGAATTCCTGTAATCGGTTTTCCAAAAACAATTGATAACGATTTAAGAACCAGAACAATGCACCATTATAAAGGGAAACAATACGAAACAGTATTGTGCCCCGGTTTTGCATCCGGTGCGATGCAAATTAAAAAAATGGCAGCTAAATTACATACTACAAACGAGTCACACCAAAGAATTATGGTACTCGAAGTGATGGGTCGCGATGCCGGTTGGTTAACAGGTACAGCCTCTTTCGGTGGTGCTCAAATCTCTTTGATTCCTGAAGTGGAGATGACCAAAGAAAGAAAAGATTTCTTTTTTGAGTTTGTAAAGGAAAAATATATGTCATCGCCCACAAAGAGCTTAATTATTGCTGTTTCTGAAGGGGTAAGATGGTGGAACGAAGAAAAACAGATGTTGGATATGGTGTATGCCAGTTCCGACTTAGATGAGTATGGACACCCCCGTTTTGGTGGAGTTAGTGGTGTGATCGCTTCTGAAATCAATAAAAAACTGGGAGTTGAAGCTCGTGGCCAAATATCAGGATATATTCCCAGAGCCGGAAAATGTTATGAATATGATCGTCGCTTAACCTCTACATTAGCGGATAAAGTGGTGGATCTTCTTTTAAGAGAGGATTATGGCAAAATGCCGGTTATGAGAGATATTGTTCCTTATTGTGAGTTAGAAGAGTTCCATACTGATGCTATAGAAATGGGAAATATCGGGAACTTCCCGCTACCAGAGTTGTATTACAATGCGAATGAGTTTACTTTTACAGAACAATATACCGATTTCTTAAAAAATATCATCGGAGAACCATACAGAATGGAGTTTGCTACTCAGTTTCCAATTGTGATTCCACAAGAATAAACCAAAAAAATATGGGAAATTTTATCATTCAGGGGGGCCATACACTTTCCGGAGAGATCACTCCTCAAGGTGCCAAAAATGAAGCTCTTCAGGTAGTTTGTGCCACGTTGTTAACAGACCAACCTGTCGTTATACATAACGTTCCTCAAATTTTAGATGTTCTTCGCTTAATGGAGATTCTTTCTTCTATTGGTGTTGAAATTTCACAACCTGAACCGGGCACTTATCGGTTTCATGCCAAAGAGATCAATCTGGACTTTCTCAAATCACACGATTTCATGAAACTATCGGGTTCCATCAGAGCCTCAATCATGATTATTGGTCCATTATTAGGGCGTTTTGGGGTTGCTTATGCCTCTACTCCCGGTGGTGATAAAATTGGCCGAAGACCATTAACTACCCATTTTGAAGGGTTCTTTAACTTAGGGGCGAAACTGAGCGATTATTCCGATACTATTTATCAGCTTACTGCTGATCCATTGGTGGGTGCTTATATGTTGCTGAATGAAGCCTCTGTTACCGGTACGGCCAATATTGTGATGGCGGCTGTTTTGGCAAAGGGAAAAACTACCATTTTTAATGCCGCATGTGAACCCTATTTGTTACAACTTTGCAAAATGTTGAACCGAATGGGTGCCAAAATTGAAGGTATTGGGTCCAATCTGTTAACCATTGAAGGGGTGGAAGCATTAAACGGATGCGAGCATACTATTCTTCCCGATATGATTGAGATTGGTAGTTTTATTGGGATGGCAGCGATCAACCGCTCTTCAATCACCATTAAGAATTGTGCCTGCGAACATTTGGGGATTATTCCTTACACCTTTTCCAAGTTAGGAATTCAAATTGAACAAAGAGGAGATGATATTTTTGTCCCTCAACAACATACATACAAGATTCATCATCAAATGGATGGCTCCATATTAACCATCAGTGATGCACCCTGGCCCGGTTTTACTCCGGACTTGATCAGTATTGCACTGGTAACAGCCATTCAGGGTGATGGAAGTGTGTTGATACACCAGAAGATGTTTGAAAGCCGGTTGTTTTTTGTAGATAGTTTACAAAGCATGGGCGCACAGATCATCTTATGTGATCCTCATAGGGCAACAGTTATTGGTTTGAATCACAAACATAAATTAAGAGCCACCAAAATGGCCTCTCCCGATATCCGTGCAGGTGTAGCATTATTGATCGCTGCGATGTCTGCCCACGGAACCAGTGTGATCCAGAATGTAGAACAGATCGACCGTGGTTATCAGAACATTGTAGCCCGACTCAATGGGTTGGGGGCGAAGATTGTAAGGGAAGAGTAACAAGGCGAAAGGCACAAGGCGAAAGGCGAAAGGCGAAAGGGATTAGCAAATAGCGATTAGGTCTTGGGTTTTGGTTTTTTTGAATATTTCATTCTTCATTTTTCATTAGACTTTTGTCCTTTGTCTTTTGTCTTTTGTCTTTTTATTTGGGCATTCCCCTTTGGCTGCGCTCAATCCAATTTTTTACTCTGCTAATAATCAACCCCATCGCTAGCCAAAGGGTCGGTCTCCGGCCCATACTCCTCGTTTCGCTGCAAGGGTCTGAACGGCCGGGCAGTAGCTCACAGGCTCGCTCTGCCCGATCCGTCATCCCCTAAGCAGCTCAACTTGCGGGGTATTTGGCCTGCGCCCTAATGCGGGGAGCTGTCAGCCATCAGGTTTTAGGTTTCAGTTTTTTGTATTTTGTAAATTTTTCGTTAAATACTCAAGTATGGAAATTAGATCAATGTTAAAACGTTCGACGTTAAACGAACCCGCTCCAGCGGAGCGTTATATTTAGTGAATAGTGAATAGTTTCCGCTCCAGAGGAGTATTATATTGGTAACCAACAATTATCCGACTATATTATCATGGAATTGGTTATTTGATAATTCCCGATGGTTAATCCACTTTTTACGATAGCTAATCCACTTTTTCATATGGCGAATCCACTTTTTTTGATGGTTAATCCACATTTTACGATAGCTAATCCACTTTTTCATATAGCTAATCCACTTTTTCAGATGACTATTCCAGTTATTCCGATACTTATTTGATACTTGCAGGAGGTTATTTCATACTTGCAGGAGGTTATTTCATACTTGCAGGAGCTTATTTCATACTTGCAGGAGGTTATTTCATACTTGCAGGAGGTTATTTCATACTTGCAGGAGGTTATTTCATACTTGCAGGAAGTCATTTCATACTTGCAGGAGGTTATTTCATACTTGCAGGAGGTTATTTAATACTTGCAGGAAGTCATTTCATACTTGCAGGAGGTTTTTAATAAATTGTATCGGGTCTATACAATAAACTGTGTCAAAAAGGAAAATTGATTGATGTTCCATGGGCACAACCCGCAGGGTTCCATGTGAATAACCGTATGCAAGCTTGCGCAGCTTACGGACAAATGATGCCCCCGCGACCTTAACAATCCCGGAGGGATTGCATGCCTATAGAAATGATGTGGGGATGGAAAACAGTACGACCCCGGCCGGGGTCGAATAATCACATTGTGTATATCCCTATCTATAGACATGCCACCCCTTTGGGGTGAGATATCTGCCGATTCTCCTCAGCTCCGTAGGAGTGGCATCTTCGTAGTACGTGATTGGGATGTGGAAATTTTGAGGGGCGGAGCCCTGAGATCTCTATCTTTTCCATTTGTCGATTATTAAGATTACAGGGCTCTGCCCCTGAGGTATTGGACGTGAATCCCATTTGCTACGAAGATACCAGGGCTATGCCCCTACTCACAACCCGAAGGGTTGCATGTGAATAACCGTGGGTTGCGAAGCTACCTACGGACGAATGATATCCCCGCGATCTCTACAACCCCTTCAGGGGTTGCATGTGGATCAATCTAAGAAATAGAAAACCTATCCAACTGACTTAATCAGCAGACTAACTCTTACAAATATAACGCTCCTCCGGAGCGGGAGAATTTGCTCGGTATTTGCCAGTTACAAATTTAACGCCACGCTGTGGCGGGTTAGTTTTGTTGATTATTTAATTAATAATGTAAAGCTGATTTTTATGTTTTTATACGCTTTTATAGATTTTTATAGACATTTTATAGTTTATTTCACATGTTTTTGGCTTATATATTAATTTATAATTCAAATATATACAATTTTTTATAGTCATTTTTTTAGATCTTTTTAAAAAAATAACTATTTATTTCACCCTTTTTGGCGTATAAAAATTCTAAATATTTTAATTAGTCCAACAGCTTGCTGGACTAAATAAATTGTTCATTTATTTACTATAGAAATTGTTATGATTTATAATTCTGCCACTGCTGATGGCAGAATTTTTACAATGAAAAAAACCTTTACAACACCCACTGAAACTACAATCCAGCTTGCTTGTAAAGGTTTAATGGAGGTAGTTTCTCGTAAGGCTTATCCCCGCGCACGCATATCACGTGGTTAGTCAAAAAATGACGGGGCAAAAATAGTGATTTTTTACATTAATCAGAAAAGAGAATTTTCAGTTTTACTAATTTCTCTTTTATTTTCATCTAAATCGTTATCATATTTAAGTGACATATATACACGATCTTCCAATAAGTTGTGCCCATTTAATGCTAAGCTAGCCAGTTCATCACATCTTTCGTTTTCAGGATGACCATTATGACCTTTTATCCAATGGAATATCACTTTTTGTTGTTCAGATATAAGAGTTAGAAGCCTATCCCACAAATCGGGATTGAGTGCTTTTACCCCTTTCGATTTATACCAATTTTTTGATTTCCATTTTAATGCCCACCCATTTGTAATTCCATCAACTACATACCTGGAGTCTGTATAAATATGGACAATAGATTTGGTTTTGAGCCTTTCTAATCCATAAATTACACCCATAAGTTCCATTCTATTGTTTGTTGTCAATTTATAACCTTGACTAAACTCCTTTTTCTTTCCTTTGTATGACATAACAACTCCAAATCCCCCTTTTCCTGGATTAGGTTCAGCTCCCCCATCTGAATAAAGATTAATTTCCGGTATTTCTTCCCAACTCATATCTATTTATGTTTTTATTTATCCTTTTAAATGGTTTTGTTTTTACTTAATTGAAAAAAACCTCTACAACACCCACTGGAACTACAATCCAATTTACTTGTAAAGGTTTAATCCGATGGAGTACCCCGAAGGACTTTCATCACACACGATTAATCACGTGGCTAGTCAAAAAATGACGGGGCAAAGATAATGTTTTTTTATTTACTTAATGCAACCCCATTCGATGTGAAAAGTCGGCAGACAGCAGACGGCGGTCTGCAGACTTGCTCAGTTGAAAAGGAAGTCAATTTTGTAGATTTCATTCACATGCAACCCCGTTCGGGGTTGTGGTTTGTTTAGGGAATATCATTCATCCGTAAGCTGCGCAAGCTTGCATACGGTTATTCACATGCAACCCTGCGGGTTGAACGGACTTCAGAAAAGACAACAGACTGCAGACGAGTATTTTAAAGGATTTCGTCGAACTTCGAACGTTTAACCTCTAACTTTTAACGTCGAACATTTAACGTCGAACTTCTCCTGTCCCCCGTCACCAGTCACCAAGCCCCGCATTAGGCCGGAAGCGAGAAAGCCCGCAAAGGTAGAAGCCGTAGTGATGCAGGGAGTAAAAGAGCGAGCCTGTGAGCTCCTTTTACGACCATGCAGTCACTCGGCTTATACCTGCGGACTTGAAGCGGGAGGCCGACGGCACCAGCGGGGATTGTGGGTTGGTTGGTGCCGGAATGCCCAAAAAGATAAAAATTAAGAACTAACGGTCTTTAAGATAGATCTTATTATCTTCCAGATTGTACTCCATATATTTGCCTATTGCGGGTGAATAAACAGAAAATTTTTCGATCCCATATAATGGAGCATATAACATAAATGTACAAATGTCAGTAGCGGTAATTAATGGAGTAGTTTTTATGTGGCTATGACTCATTTCAGTAACTTTATTTCCATCGAATGATGTCATTCCCGGGATCATTCGAGTATGAAATTTATTCCAATTTTCAATTTCTCCTTTTTTATTTGTGAAAAAAAGATAATCATTACCAAAAGGAATTAGATCGTTTTGAGATGTTCCCATAATCATATACATTTTATATCCTTCTTCTATTGGGATTAATATGAAATTGGGACTATATCCTTCCGGAATGGTTATTCCATATTTTTTGTCTGAAAGAGCATTAATAATAATTTCTCTAATTTTGATCAATTCTTTTTCACGTTTTGATAAACCTCTTTTATCTGTTTTAACAGTTGTTGGATTATTGAATTCATCTGTAAAAATATATTCAGCGATACAGTTATCCATTTTCTTTCCCAATATGATCACTTTAATTTCATCTTCATCTTTATATACAAAAAACCCACCGAACTCTTTTTTTAGTGTTCTATTTCCCATAGCTAAGTCTGTTGATACCCAGGCTGCTTTTTCATATTGGTATAGCAGATTTCCTTCAACTAAAATGGAGTCGAGTTGAATTTGTAATACAGCTTCAGTCGTGTCAATGGTTTGGGCATAAATCATTCCTGTAAACAAATAAATAAAAAGAAATAATAATATTTTTTTCATAATAAATAATTTAAGTTGATAATTATAATGAAAATGAGTCTATGGTTGAATCTCTATGATTCTTTTTTAGTAGGTTTTAAAAGTATTGCAAAAATATAAAAAAATCATAATAATCGTCCTTTGTCCTTAATAGCACACAGATGACACGGATTATACAGATTTGCACAGATTAATTTGTAGAATGGTTTAAAGGTTTAATTGTATTTCAACCTTTAACAGCGTAAGAAGTAAAAAGTAAGAAGTAAAAAGTAAGAAGTAAAAAGTAAGAAGTAAAAAGTAAGAAGTAAAAAGTAAGAAGTAAAAAGTAAGAAGTAAAAAGTAAGAAGTAAAAAGTAAAAAGTAAAATAAAGGAAGAACTAAAACCCAAAACCTAAAACCCAAAACCTAAAATCCAAAACCTGATAGCTTTCGAACGTCGAACGTTCAACGTCGAACGTCGAACGCCCAAAAACAATGAATAGTTTTACAATGTCGAAATGAGTTGCTTGATTTTTATTTCAACTATTTTTAGGGCATATTCAAAATTGAGGAGTCGGGTGCTCGATTGGATGTAATTTTCCTGAGCCTGATGTACTTCGAGGGATGTGGTTTGCCCTAATCGTAACCGTTCTAAACTAAGATCAAGATTCTCTTTGGCTAAAGCGTTATTCTCTTTTTCAATTTCTAATAGTTTAGTCTGGACATTATATTCGGAGAGGAGATTTTCCAGTTCCATATTCATCTGAAGTTTTACTTGTTCTAATTCTAGCTCAGATGATTGAACCTGTATCTTTGCAATGGAAACCTTCCTCTTGGTTTCACCGGAACTGTACAATGGGATCACGATTGAACCGCCAACCTGTGGCCCAAGAGAGCGATTATTTAAAATAGAACCCATGGAAGCATACGCCTGATTCCAATAGTATCCCCCTGATAAACTGATGAGTGGCCAATAGGTACGGGTGTTCTCTTTCATTGTCAACCGCGCAATATCTGTCTGCTTTTGATAAAATAACAGGGTAGTGTTACTTGAATTAAGTTGTTGCATCAAGTCATTTTTATCAGGAACAAAAGTAACGGTGATAGAATCCACAACTTCAAAATCGGCATCCAAATTTAGCGTAAGTAATTCTTTTAATTTTCGTTTCGTTGCATCAATGGTATATTGTTGTTTAATAGCATTCTCCCTGGCTACGTTTAAGTCAATTTGAGCATTAAGCAAATCGGTTTTTGTGAATGATCCGGCCACAATGCTCGATTGGGCAATTTTTACCCGTTCTGTATTAAAGTTAATAACCTCATTTATAGCAATTAACTCTTGTTTTTGTCGTACAATGTCATAATAAACGGAAATTACAAGAGATACCGTCTGTAAAACTTTTTCTTTGAACTGAATTTCCCCCAGCGTTTGAATTTCATTTAGTTTATTTTTGGTCACAAACATTTTTCCACCATCAAATAGAGTCCAGGAAAGCTCAACCCCCGCATTAAGGGATGTAGCAGCCTGTGAAGGATAAGCATTCTCAGTACCACTTGAAAGAATCTGATTTACATTATTGAGTTCATAATATCCGGATCCGATTAATCTAACATTAGGTAACATTCCGGCATTACCGGGTGTATTATTCGTTTTGGCGATATCAACATTGTTTTGGGCAACTATGATGTCGAAATTATTTTTCAAAGCCAGGCTCACAGCCTCTTCAACCGTCATGATTTTCTGCGCATTGGCGATGAAAAATGTCATAAATAAAAATAACAAACTAATAATTCTCATATTTTTATTTTTTAAATCGTATCAAAATTGATTATTTCTTCTTTTTTCTTGGCTGACATCACGATATATGCTACAGGGATCACAAATAGGGTGAGTAAAAGAGATAAAAACAAACCTCCGACCACAACAATTCCCAGAGATACTCTACTAGATGCGCCGGCACCAAGAGCAAGTGCAATAGGTAGTGCACCAAACATGGTGGCCAGTGAAGTCATCAAAATCGGACGGAATCTGGCAGCTGCAGCATTAAAAGCGGCTGCACGTTTGTTCATTCCTGCTTTTCGCTTTTGATTGGCAAATTCAACAATCAGAATTCCGTTTTTAGTAACAATTCCAATCAGCAGAATCATACCAATTTCTGAAAAGATATTCAAGGTTTGTCCGAAAACCCACAATGACAACATTGCACCCGCGATAGCCATTGGCACCGTAAGCATAATAATGAATGGGTCAATAAAACTTTCAAATTGGGCAGCTAATATTAAATAGATTAATAATAATGCTAATAATAAAGCAAAAGAGATATTCGATTTGCTTTCCGCAAAGTCTCTGGAAGATCCTGCTAATGCTGTATTAAAGGAAGGATCTAATAAACGATCGGCAATGTTTTGCATTTCGGCAATCCCTTCCCCGAGCGTTTTACCATTTGCAAGATTCGCAGAAACAGTAGCTGATTTGTATCGATTGAAATGGTAGAGTGTTGGAGGACTGCTATTCTCTTCCAGTTTTACGAGGTTATCGAGTTGAATCATAACGCCTTTATTGTTCCGCACATACAATGAAGTGATGTCAGCCGGCATATTCCGATCATCACGAGCCAGTTGTCCGATGACATAATACTGCTTATTGTTTCTAAGAAAATAGCCGTAACGACTACCGCTATAGGCATAATTCAGTGCGTCAGAAACATCTTTTTCGGTAACTCCCAGACTTGATGCCTTTAAACGATTTACACGAAGATTCAGCTCCGGTTTATTAAATTTTAAATCTACATCAACATTACTAAAAACCGGACTATTCTGAGCTTCTTCGAGGAATTTGGGAAGTACTGTACGTATCTTTTCAAAATCAAGGTTCTGTATTACAAATTGAACAGGTAATCCTCTTGAAGCGGCAGTTGTAATTGTTGGTTCCTGACTAGCAATAACTCTCGCATACGGAACCTTTTTGTACATTTTGGATAATCGATCGTAAATCTCCTGTTGTGAAGTATTTCTTTCGTTTGGTTCGGAAAGGAAAGCGGTAACGTTACCTGTATTAGCACTTGAATTATGGCCACCTCCGTACCGAGCCATAATATAGTTCGCCTCGGGAACAGAATCAAAATTTAACTTTGCAACTTGATTTAATATTTTCTGAGTTGTGCTATAATCATAACCTTCAGGAGCTGTTACCATTGTCCTAATATAACTGTGATCTTCCAATGGAGCCAACTCTGATTTCAAATTCAAAGATAAAAATCCGATTAAAATGACACAAATTCCCATAATGGAATATGAAATCCATTTGTTCTTTATAAAAAAGATGAGACCTTTTCGATACATCCGTTCCATGCCAACAAAAAAAGGCTCAGTTAATTGATAAAAGCGATTGTGATGGGACTTAGAACCCCCGAGTTTTACATTTAAAATCGGAGTTAAAGTGAGGGAAACAAAAGCTGAAATTAATACAGCACTGGCCACAACAATACCAAATTCACGGAACAATCTGCCTGTAAAGCCTTGTAAAAATACTACAGGAATGAAAACAATCGCCAGTGTTAGGGATGTGGAAATGACGGCAAAAAATATTTCACGTGTACCTTCAAAAGCAGCTTTCCATTTATCCATTCCACGCTCAATCCTCTTAAAGATATTTTCGGTGACGACAATCCCATCGTCAACGACCAGCCCTGTGGCCAAAACAATCCCTAAAAGTGTCAATACATTGATGGAAAATCCAAAAATATACATCACAAAAAATGTTCCGATAAGGGAAACGGGAATATCGATCAGAGGACGTAAAGCGATCTTCCAGTCCCTGAAAAATAGGAAAATGATGAGAACAACTAATAAGATAGCAATGCCCAGAGTTTCAACTACATCTTGAACGGATTGACGAACAAAAATAGATTTATCACGACCAATATTTAGTTCCAGTCCTTTGGGCATGGTTTGTTTGATTTGGTCCAAACGCTTGTAAAACTCATCAGCAATCTGAATATTGTTTGCCCCGGGTAGCGGAATTAATACTAACATAATCCCGGTAGCCCCATTAATAGTTACACCCGATTCTTCGTCTTGTGGCCCAAGAACTGCTTCTCCAATATCTCTTAAACGAACCACCTGATTGTCGGTTTGTTTAATAATCAGGTTGTTAAAATCCTCTTCCGTTTCTAGTCTACCAAATGTTTTAATTGTTAATTCAGTAGCATTACCTCTAATTTTACCACCAGGCATTTCAACATTTTCATTATCTAATGCTTTATTTATGTCTGATGCAGTCAGATTAAAGGCAGCCATCTTTTTGGGGTCGAGCCATAATCTCATAGCCGGTTTTTGTTGACCATAAATAGCAACAGAGCTGACACCGGGAATAGTTTGAAATTTTTCCTGTAATACATTCTCAGCATAGTCACTTAGTTCAATAGCATTCATCATAGTGCTCTGAACGGTTAGCATAACTATAGGGTCGCTGTTTGCGTCTGCTTTTGTAACGATAGGGGGTGCGTCAATGTCCTGGGGTAAACTTCTCATCCCTTGGGATACTTTATCCCGAACATCATTAGCTGCTTTTTCTAAATCGGCGCCAAGTTCAAATTCAACTGTAATAGTACTTGAACCTACAGCAGATTGAGATGAAATTGTTTTTACTCCTTCGATCCCGTTAATAGATTTTTCTAAGGGTTCGGTAATCTGTGACTCAATTACTTCAGCATTTGCCCCAGTGTAATTTGTTCTAACGGTTATTATGGGTGGATCAATGGCTGGATATAAACGAATTCCTAAAAAGTTATATCCTAATACTCCCATTAGAATAATAACCAGGCTCATCACTACTGCACCAACAGGCCGTTTTAAAGCAATATCTGATAGTAACATAATTAATTTGTTTTTACATTGGAATAGTTCAATTTACTACCCTCTTTTAAAAATTGAATACCGTTAGTAATAACAGTATCCCCCTGTTGAATTCCTTCAATAATCTCAATTTTTGAAGCTTGTCTAACTCCTGTTTTAACATAAACGAAATGAGCCTTTCCATTTTTTGCGATAATAACACTTTTATCTTTCTCTTGAGGAATAATCGCTTCTGTTGGAATCATAATGGCATTTTTGTTTTCTCCGAAACTAAGAAGTACATTGGCAAATGCGCCGGGAATTAAATGTTCTGACGGACTGGTAACCACTGCTCTTACTTTCAGACTTCTAGTATCTTCATCAATTCCATGTTCTGTAGCGATAACGGTTGCTTCATAAGAATTAGCTTCATCGTACATTGTAAATTTTACTTTCATTCCTTGTTTAATCTCCGGACTATATTTTTCGGGAACACTAAAGTCAAGTTTTAATTTTTCCATTCTGCGGATTGTCGCTAAATTTGTTGAAGGTTCAATGACAGCGCCCACACTGATGTTCCGTAATCCGATTACGCCATCGAAAGGAGCTAATATCTCTGTTTTTCTGAGGTGTACTTTTTGAACTTCAATATCTGCTTTTATTGAATTTAACTGCAAAAGGCTCTGATCATAATCATTTTGGCTAATACCGTTAACTTTCAGAAGTTCTGCTTGTCTTTTACAAAGTTGTTCCTGAATGGACCATTGCGATTGCAATTTTTTCAGATTAGCTTGAATGTCATCATCAAAAAGTTTCACCAATAATGTTCCTTGTTTAACAAACTGACCTTCAGGTAAATTTATTTTGATCACTCTTCCGGCAATTTCATTTTTAAGGGTAACCTCTTCGAAACCGAGCAAGCTTCCTGAAACAGAAATTTCATTTATGAGAACAGTTGGAGCAACAACATAAGCATCCACTTTAATTTGCACTTTGTTTTTCGATAAGGAAATAGTCTCTTTATTTTTTGATCTATTAATGAAAAACCATGTTATGATGATCAACAACAAGATTACCCCATATATCCATTTTGATTTTTTTTTCATTTTGCCAACTAATTTAATTAAATGTTAGATTTAGTTTATTGTGTTGCTGAATATCAACCAGATATGAAAAAACATATTTCTGTGCAAATATAGTGTTTTTATTTTGAATGCTGAAGAGAGATAATGTGCTAATGTGCTAATGTGCTAATGTGCTAATTGGGCGAAAGGCACAAGGCGCAAGGTGCAAGACGAAAGAGCTCTCATAATTCATTATTCATTATTCATTATTTTGGGCATTCCGGCTCGCAGGCTCGCCGTCGGTCTCCGGCCCATACTCCTCGTTTCGCTGCAAGGGTCTGAGCGGCCGGGCAGGAGCTCCTTCGTCGCTCTGCCCGATCCGTCATCCCCTAAGCAGCTCAACTTGCGGGGTATTTGGCCTTCGCCCTAATGCTTGTTCATGGTGTCGGCACTTCGATACGAAACCTATTTTGTCATATTTTCCAAGTTTTGTCTATAATGCGGTTTCTACTCAGCGACCTTAGTTCAGTGAAATATGGGGAAATTTAAGGTCGTTGAGTAGAAGCGCCTTTACGATACTTTAAAGAAACGAAGAAATATATAGCTTCGTATCGAAACGCCGACGCCATGAATAGTGAAAAGTGAATAGTGGATCCAAATCATCCATGATCGGTTCTAAATCAGCCAAGAGTGACTGTCGCGTATGTTTGCTGAATTTTTAAGAATGGAGAAGATATGAGCACTAATTTTGGCTTCATTTTTCAGGTTTGCGAAGTTTACGGAATAATGATACAGCTTTACTACGAAGATTACAGAGCTCTTCCCCAGGGTTCAACCCGAAGGGTTGCATATGAATAACCGTAGGTCAGCGAAGCGCCACCTACGGATGAATGGTATCCCCGCAACCTCTAGAACCCCGATAGGGGTTGCATGTAAATCAATCTAAGAAATAGAAAACCTATCCAACTGACCTAGTCGGCCTACTGCAGACTTGCTCATACAAATATAACGCTCCTCCGGAGCGGCAGAATTTGCTCGGTGTTTTGCTAGCTACAAATTTAACGCCTCGCTGTGGCGACCTCGATAGAACTTCAAACGTCTAACCTCGAACGTCGAACTTCGAACGTTTAACTTCGAACCTCGAACATCATTCTTTTTATTACTTTTGCCGACTCATTTTTAAAAGAAGAACCTGATATTTATATTAGATGATCAACAGAATTGATTTTACTGCCAAACTATTTTTATTGCTTGTATTTTTTACTGGTATTATTACTAAAGATCTATCTGCTCAAGAGGATACTACCTATTTTAAGAAGTATAATAATCAGTTGGCATTTAAAGTTACATTTTCCAATAAATTTGTTTCCCTGTTGTACGAGAAAGACAATCAGGAGATCACTTTTGATCCAAACAGACCTGTTTCTATTGGATTTGGTGTAAATTATAAAAAAATGGGGATGAGCTTTAGCTACGGACTAGGCTTTCTAGCCAATGATAAAAAAGGAAAAACCCATTCTTTTGATATTCAATATCATAATTTTGGTGATCGGTTTTCCTTTGACATCATTGGACAAGTTTATACAGGTTTTTATGATGATGACTATGAATTAAATGGTGATTATATGGTTTATGAAGATCTTAAAGCGATCAAATTTGGATTTTTTGGACAATATATTTTTAATTCATCCAAATTTTCATACAATGCTGCGTTTAGCCAAAAAGGGGTACAGCTGAAATCAGCCGGTAGCGTACTTTTAGGTGGAGGAGTCTATTATAGTCAGATCAATTCTGAAATACCTTACTTTTTTATAGAGGCCACCCAAACAAAATTAACCAATATCCAAATAGGAATCTCATCGGGATATGCTTATACCTTTGTTTTACCTAAAAAGTTTTTTTGTTCTCTTGCGCTTTCAGTGGGCTGTAATGGCGGGATTATAACTTCAACAAAACAGTTCATGATTTATCCGACAGTGATTCCCCGTTTTAGTATTGGTCACCACGGAAAAACCTGGAGCTGTTTTATCAATTATGGAAATAATTTGATATACACTTATTATTCCCCCAACTTTAAAATGGCACTAAGTTCCGGAGAGATCCAGCTGAGCTTGATTAAAAGGTTTGATAAGATTCCATTTATAAAATAATCGGTTTCATTATGTACTTCCCACAAAGCCTATAAAAGACTACGGACTACAGACCACCGACTACAGGCTTGCAAATTGATATAAACTAACTAAATTGGAAGTTACTATTCACTATTCACTATTCACTATTCACTATTCATTTTTCATTTTTCATTTTTCATTTTTCATTCAAAAAGGTAGTCCCCTTTTGAATCCACTTTATAACTGATCTCTTTTTTATCTTTTTGAAATAGAGCATACCCTGTTTTTAATTGTTCCCAAAAGGTGATCAACTTAGGGTCTTGAGAATACGTTTTTTTATAATTTGTAAAAGTAGAATCCTCCATTTTGAAAGGGAAAATGTAAACCGGAATCTTATTTTGACCATTGTTTTTTGCATAAACGGCATACAAATAGATCTCCTCAATTTTATCGTTCGTCATCGGTAAACAACCGATCGTGACACAGGAGCCATGAATAAAAATAGAGCCTCCGGGATTTTTTTTGTCACTTTTTATACGATCTGATTCATTAGGATAATTGATGCCTAGCGATAGGAGATAATTGCTGTTGGGATTAAACATATTGATATGGTAAAATCCTTCAGGAACCTGCAAATCGCCCTCTTTTCGTTTGGGTCCCAAAACACCTGACAAACGACAAATCGAATAGGTTTCTAAAAGCTGATACGTTTTATCTTCCTTTTTTTTAACATATATATTTAGCTCTTTTTCTGCTTTATAGGCAACAACCATCAATTGAAAATTGGAATTTTTTAATCCTTTCTCAGCTAGTTTTTGATTCATTATAGTTTGTTTATGTGCGATCGCAGTTTTAACTTTTTCATTCTTTTTTTGTTGTTCCAGAAATGAAACAGAATTTAGTGACAGTAAAAGAAAAGAAAAACATAACAAAACGATTAAATATTTTATTTTCATTTTTAGAAAAATTTATAAAGATCTTAAAATAACTCCAATAATATTTAAAAATTGTGCAAAAGGAGTTTCGTTTCCAGGTTTTGTTTTTAACTAAAAATTTGTTCAATTTCCATATTCTTATGTAATATACGAACTACTTCAATCTCTTTATTTTTGAAATATTTATAAAATATTATATGAGATTCTACTTTTGTGTATCTATAATTTTTTCGAATTATGGAAAAATCCCTACCTGATAATGGAAAAGCAGCTACATATTCAATTTCGTCAAATATTAAATTATAATATCTATCTGCTTGTTCTATAGACCAGTTTTTTAAAGTATAAAGCCAGATATTTTCTAAATCCTCTAAAGCTTTTTCCCTAATTTTATATTCCATTTTAAATATGTTTGGAATACAGTTTTTTGAGGCCTTCTTCTCTTTTATAATCAGATATTAAAGAGGATTTCTCTCCTATTTTTAATTCTGTTACAACAATTTTAGATTTTTGTTCCTGTTGTTCAAAAAGACGCAAAGCTGATCTTATCAATTCACTTGCTGAAGAGAATTTACCTGACCGTATTTGATTATCTATACTATTTTGAAAAAAATCATCTAGATAAATGGATGTTTTTGCACATACATTTGCAATTTTTGTTTTTGCAAATATTCCAAAATTTGGTATATAACAATATTATTTTTTGAATTGAGGAAATCAAAGCTTCCTATTGAAAGAATCAATAAAATATTCTCAAATAAAAGCGTTATTTTTGAAAACGAAAATTGATAATGAAAACAATAGTACAAATCAACGTTTTGCTTCTCATTTTTCTTTTCAATAGTTGCGGAAATGCGCAAAATGAAAATCAAAATGATAACAAAAATAAAACCAATAATATGAAGAATCTGACTGAAAAAGAGTGGAAAGAGCGGTTAACGGAAGAACAATACCATATTCTTCGTGAAAAAGGAACCGAAAGACCCTTTTCCGGCAAATATTATATGCATAATGAAAAGGGAATCTATAAATGTGCCGGATGTGGAGCCGAATTGTTTACCCATGATATGAAATTCGAATCTGAATGTGGATGGCCAAGTTTTGATAAAGAGATTGAAGGTGGAAAAATCGTACAAACTCCCGATTATTCGCACGGAATGAGAAGAGTGGAGATCACCTGTGCCAATTGTGGCGGACATCTGGGCCATGTTTTTGACGATGGACCTACTGAAACCGGCCAAAGATATTGTGTTAATTCTGAATCTCTTACATTTGAACCGGAACAGACTTTAGATACCATTACCCTTGCAGCCGGATGCTTCTGGTGTGTAGAAGCTGCATTCGACAAATTGGAAGGTATCGTTTCAGCTGTTTCCGGATATGCAGGAGGGCATCTGAAAAATCCTTCCTATCGGGAAGTGTGCACCGGGACAACAGGTCATGCAGAAGCGGTTCAAATTGCATATAATCCTGAAAAAATTTCATTGGAAAAAATTCTCGAGATCTTTTTTACCATTCATGATCCCACAACATTAAACCGACAAGGGGGAGATATTGGAACACAATACAGATCCGGGATTTTTTATCATAATGATCAACAAAAACAGTCCGCTGAAAAAATTATTGCAACATTAAATGCTCAAAAGGTTTTTCCTGACCCGATTGTTACTGAAATAACCCCTTTTACGAATTTTTATAGTGCTGAAAATTATCATCAGGAGTACTATGAATTGAATCAACAAGAACCTTATTGTCAATTAGTTGTGAAACCAAAATTAGATAAATTTTATAAAGTTTATAAAGAGTTGTTGAAAAAGTAAAAAAGTTTTTTATTTTTGCGCTTCTATTTTAAAAACTGTTTCTATGTTTATTGTTTCTTTACGTTACCTGGTTTCTACGGATATTATTGACCAACATTTAGAAAAACACACTCAATTTCTGATTGAACAATACCGAATGGGATATTTTATTATCTCCGGTAGACAGGTACCCAGAACCGGTGGTGTTATTATTGCAACCGTAAAGGAACGGGAACAACTTGATCGGATTTTAATGATGGATCCTTTCTTTCAAAACAAATTGGCATCCTACGAAATTGTTGAGTTTAATCCCACTATGACCTGTAAAGAGCTCTCCTATCTGATGCAAGGAAAAGATAACCCTGAAATTTGTCAAAGTTGTGGAATTCCCCTTTTTAAAGATCCCAAAGGGGGCGGTTCCCATGCTAATCATACTAAAAGTAAGGAGTTTTGCAGTTTCTGTTATGAAAAAGGACATTTTACGGATGAAGGAATCACTTTAGAGGAAAAAATCAATAAAAATGTTCAAATCGGTGTCGCCATGATGGGACTTAATGAACAGGAAGCCCGTTTGAAAGCAGAATCGATAATCCCTTTCTTAGAAAGATGGAAATAAATGGTAAAATCGTCTAAAACTATTTTACTTTAACAAATTTATTAATGAATTTTTGTGCATCATCTTGAATGATAATTATATAAATTCCATTGGTGAAAGCACTTACATCTATTGATTTACCCGATTCATAAAAATCAGAATAAACGAGTAATCCTAAGCTGTTGTAAATCTTTACAGAGGTTTGTTCCGAAAATAATGGATCTGATTTTAATGTAATCTGATCAGCTGTGGGATTAGGATATACATGAATAGTGGACGATTGATTTTCATCAATCCCTACCCCTACTTGATAACATCCAAGGTGTTCGTTTAACATAAAATCTTGTACACCATCTTTTTCAATACATAAAACCAAAGGTAAATAAGGTTCCATAAACCTTTGCAAATATCCAAATGGACCATAAGTGGATCCTATACCTTCAATAAATTTTAATCTTACATCATATTGAACATATTGTTCAGATGTGTTGAAGAAGAAAGAAGATTCATTTATTTGTGGAAACCAAATCACTTTTTTGCCATTTTCATAACTTACGGAATCAACAATTAAAGTGCTTCCAGCTTCAGGGTAACCGCTCCACCACACTTCAGGAATGGCAGATGGAGGGAATAACTGAAATGTATCTCCCGGATTCAACGACATATCACATAGAAGGATTTCCATACCGCAAGAAGGAAAATATCGGTACATTTTTCCGGTATTTACTTCTTCGCGAATGAGATAACCATCTTCACCTCCTTCAGGTTGTATTCCGGAATAATGATATACCTGATTCCCAAAAGAAATAGTGTCTGATGAAAAAATATAAAATTCAATTGTTGCAACACACATACCAATTAGATAGGGATCGTGGTCTTTCGGAGCAATTGTGCCATTTTTCATAGTCATCTGACTCACAATGCTATATTTTGTCAAAGAATCTCCAAAAAAGGATTCATATTGTGCCTGTAATGAAAAAAGCATTGAAGTAAATAAAACTAATAGAATAATTTTTGATTTCATTGTCTCAATTTTTTAATGAATTAGAAAGTGCAAATATATTAAAAATTAAAAATTAAAAATGAAAAATTAAAAATGAAAAATGAAAAATTAAAAATTAAAAATGAAAAATGAAAAATTAAAAATTAAAAATGAAAAATTAAAAATGAAGAAGTAAGAAGTAAAAAGTAAGAAGTAAAAAGTAAAAAATAAAAATCAATAGACCTGTGCTTTAGCTCAGGTCTATTGATTAAAGCAAAAAGTAAAAAATCAATAGGCCTGTGCTTTAGCTCAGGTCTATTGATTAAAGCAAAAAGTAAAAAAAAGTTGGAGTCTCCCCCAACTTTTATAGTATCAAATGAGCACATGAGCACATTAGCACATTATTTCAAGCATTCCACGATTTTCTCGAAAGTTCTTTCAATATACATATCCAAACCTACAGAGAAGCGGATTAGACCTTCAGACATACCCATCTCTTTTTGAACATCTTCAGGGATTTCTGATGAGGTTGATTTTCCGGAGTTGCTGAATAAAGTTTTGAAATAACCTAAACTTACTGCAAGGTATCCAATGTCAGCATTTTGCATTTTTTCCATCACTTCGAAAGAGCGTTTTTCAGTATCCAAATCAATGGCAATCATACCACCAAAACCATAATCTTTATTCATGATAGATTTTAACAATTCATGATCAGGATGCTCAGGCATACCGGGATAGTTGAATTTTAAACCGATCTCTTTAAATCTTTCAGCTAAGTACATCGCATTTTTGCTGTGTTGCATCATACGAATATGCAAAGTATGTAAGTTTTTTAAGATTGAAGAAGATAATTTTGGATCCAAAACTGGCCCTAAAAGCATGGCTGTACCACTGTTTACATCAATTAAGCTATTGATGAATTCATGAGTTGAACAGATTGCACCGGCAACACAGTCATTTTTACCGTTAATGAATTTAGTCATACTGTAAACTACAACATCAACTCCATGATTAGCAGGAGTAACGATAAGTGGAGTAAAAGTATTGTCAACAACTAATTTTGCATTGTGTTCATGAGCAATTTTAGATAAATTGGGAAGATCAGCAATACGTAATAAAGGATTGCTCATGGTTTCAGCGTACAACATTTTGGTATTTGGACGAATCGCTTTTCTAACACCATCCAAATCGTTCATGTTAACGAAAGTCACTTCGATATTGAATTTAGGAAGGTAGTTTTTCATGAAAGCGAAAGTACCGCCATAAGTTGTCATACTGGCCACAATATGATCACCTGCACTACAAATTTGAAGGATAGCACTAGTAATGGCACCCATTCCGGAGCCGGTCACCCATGCAGATTCTGTATTTTCCATAGCTGCTAAAGCATCAGCCAAATATTTGTTACTTGGATTCCAGTGTCTGGAATATAAAAAACAACCTTCAGTTTCTCCGTGGAAAGTGTCGGTCATGGTATGAGCTTCCATGAAAGTGAAAGTAGCTGAATCGGTTACAGAAGGATTAACACCACCAAATTCACCGAATTGTCTTAAATCTTGAATCGCATTTGAAGGATCAAATTTTTTCATAATTGCTTGTTATTTAATATTATATTGGTTTCTAAATAGTGCGGCAAAAGTACGATTTTTTTTCAAGCCTATTTCCTTATTATTTGTTAAAAAGTTATCAGTTATCAGCTATCAGCCATCAGCTATCAGTTATCAGGTTTCAGTTATCAGCTTTCAGTTTTTACTTCAAAATTCTATTTATTATTTATTATTTATTATTCATTATTCATTAATAATTAGCACATTAGCTCATTAGCACATTAGCACATTAATTTGGGCATTCCCCTTTGGCTTCGCTCAACCCAATTCCAACAATAAATAACAATCATCCCGTCGCTTGCCAAAGGGTCGGTCTCCGGCCTGTACTCCTCGCTGGTCCACAAAGCAAACCATCCGGCATATAGGAGCTCACAGGCTCGCTCTATCTGCCGGTGGTTTGCTAAGTGTTCCAGCTGTGGGGTACCTGGCCTGCGCCCTAATGCTTCTCTTAAAGATCAAAAATATTGACAGAAGAATATAATTCTATCAATATTAATTTTAAATAACGATATATTATCATTTTACAATTTATATCTAATGCGAGGTGACGGTGTTGAAAAATAGTAAAAAAAACATATTAAGTTGAAATTATTTCAACTTGATATGAAAAAATTACTATTTTTGCACTTTAATATGGTTATTATGATTTTTAATTTTGAAAAATTTAGAAATGTTCCGATTGCTAGTGTTGTCTTACAACATTTATTAAGTGATTATCAGTTTCCAAAAAACAAAATTATCTCTTTAGAAAAAGATGGAACCATCTTAAGACTAAAAAAGGGACTTTATGTTGTAACCGAAAAATTCACAGGGAAAACAATTTCAAGAGAACTTATTGCCAATCATTTATATGGACCTTCTTATATTTCTTTAGAAACAGCTTTGTCATACTTTAACATGATCCCTGAAAGAGTTTATGAAGTAAGGTCTATGACAACAAAAAGATCAAAAAATTTTAATACAAAACTTGGTGTATTTACCTACCAAACGACTTCTAAAGAGTATTTTTCTATTGGCCTTAGGATTGAGAATTTTGAAAATGAGATTGCTTTTTTGATCGCTACTCCTACTAAAGCGTTGTGTGATTTAATAGTTAGTACATCACATTTAAGAATTCAATCATTAAAAGCAATGCAATCATACTTGCTGGAAGATCTAAGAATTGAACAAGAGTGGATTAAAGACTTGGATCTTGATATAGTGTACCAATCTATTCCTTTCAGTAAAAAGAAAAATGAACTAAATTTTTTAGCGCAAGTAATAACTTACTACCAACTAATAAACAAAAACTTATGAACACTACACTTTTTTCACAAATGATGTCTCGTTATTCTATTACAACCAGAGAAGATCAAATCAATGCTACTCACGAAGTGATGCAACAAATTGTATTAGCAGGACTTTATAGAGGTGGATTTTTTAGTAAAGCTGCTTTTTATGGAGGTACTTGTTTAAGAATCTTTTATGGATTAGATCGCTTTTCAGAAGATATGGATTTTTCTTTACTAGAAACAGATGATTCATTTCATCTGGAAAACTATTTTGATTCTATTATGGATGAATTTTCTCTTCATGGAAGAAAAGTAGCCATATCAAAAAAGGAAAAAAAATCAGAAACGAATGTTGAATCGGCATTTCTTAAAGATAATACTGAGATATATGATCTTTCTTTTACAACAGAAAAACAAATAAAAATAAAAATTGAAATTGACAAAAACCCTCCATTAGGGTTTGAAACCGATTATAAATTATTGCTTTTGCCATTTTCTTTTATGGTCAATTGTTATACTTTACCAAATTTATTCGCAGGAAAAATTCATGCTTTTTTATTCAGAAAATGGAATAAGCGTGTTAAAGGGCGGGATTGGTATGATTTTGAATGGTATTGTAGAAATCAAATTCCCTTAAATTTTAAACATCTTCAAAATAGAACACAGCAAATCAACAAAATACCAACAGATGATTTTTCGATTGAAATCTTTAAATCTATGATGAAAGAGCGCATTGAAAGGACAGATATTAATTTAGTCAAAAATGATGTTCGACCTTTTATCAAGAATCAGCAACCATTAGATATTTGGTCACAAGAATATTTTATTAAACTTATAGATCTTATGAAAATTTCATAATTTTAAACCAAACTCCAAATTGATATTTCCTAATTTGCTAAATTACAAATTTGCTAATTTGCTAATTTTCTTTCGCCCTTCGCCTAATTAGCACATCAGCACATTAGCACATTAGCACATCAGCACATTAGCACATTAGCACATTAGCACATCAGCACATTAGCACATTAGCACATTATTTCGTATTTTTGCATCCTAAAATTAAAAATGATGAAAAAACTCGCTTTGTTATTGGTTTTTGGACTATCGATATTGGTCACTTTCGCTCAAAATAAACAGATTACACTCGAAGATATCTGGAAAAACGGAACTTTCAGACCCGATTATGTGCCGGGTTTCCAATCTATGCCTGTCTCCGATTGTTATACGATGATCTCTCGTTCCGGCATCGATAAACATCAGTTCTCAACCGGTGAATTGGTAGCTACCATTTTGAAAAGTACCCGATTAAGCGAATTGTCAAAAGGGAAACTTTCAGTCAGAGATATCGATGAGTATTATTTTGATGACAAAGAGCAAAAAATCATGATAGCTACCCAACAGGAGATGATCTATCGGAGAAGTTCTAAAGCATTCTTTTATGTTTATGATATCGCTAAGGATACGTTGATTTTAGTTACCGATACGACCAAAGGAAAACAATCTTTTGCAACCTTCTCTCCTCAAGGGGATAAAGTGGCTTTTGTGAGAGATAATAACCTTTTTATAGCTGATTTAACATCGGGAAAAGAAACTCAAATCACTACAGACGGCAAACAAAACAACATCATTAACGGAATGGCAGATTGGGTGTATGAAGAGGAACTGGAACTTTCTCAAGCGTTTGTTTGGTCACCCGATGGAACTAAAATTGGATATCACCGCTTTGATGAGTCTCAGGTGAAAGAGTTTTCAATGAACCTTTGGGGAGAACTTTATCCTGAACAATACAAATACAAATATCCAAAACCGGGAGAAGCAAACTCTAAAATCCAGCTTTTCTATTACGACTTAAATACACAAAAATCCTACGATCTGGGTTTTGATACCATTGAAGATTGTTACTACCCAAGGATGATGTGGAGTGCGATTCCCAATCAACTGGTGGTTGTAAAACTAAACCGCGATCAAACCCGAATGGAGTTATTTGCGATGGATCTCCCCAAAACAGATAAGAAAGTTATTTATGTCGAGAAATTGCCCGTTTGGATCGATTTACCGGAAGAGATTTTATTCCTGAAAGATCAAAAAAGATTCTTATTTACATCAGAAAAAGATGGGTTCAGACATATCTATTTCTCTGATTACAACAATAAAATCACCCAACTTACAACCGGAAACTGGGAAGTGGCTTCTATTGTATATATCGATCAGAAAGAGCAAAAAATCTATTATCTATCTAACGAATCAGGAATCTACAACCGAGATCTTTACGTGATAAGCTTCGATGGCAAGAAAAAACAGCTTTTATCTTCCGGAAATGGCTGGTCAACAGCAGAATTTAGCACCACAGGCAGTTATTATAAATTGTCAACTTCTGACATGAATACGCCTCCCGTTCACGCTATTTATGATAAAAAAGGGAAACAATTGAGAGTTTTGGCCGATAATGCCAACCTCAAAAAGAAAATGGAAGATTACCATTTCTCTAAAAAAGAGATGATCAGTTTCGTTACCAAAGATAATGTAACTTTATATGGTTGGATGCTCAAACCGGCCAATTTTAATTCAAATCAAAAGTACCCTGTGTTGATCTATTGTTACGGCGGTCCCGGTTCTCAGGAGGTGATGAATGGAATGCGGAGGATGAATGATGATTTGTGGTACCAGATGTTGGCTCAAAAAGGGTACATAGTGGTTTGCGTGGATGGAAGAGGAACTGCTGCCCGTGGAGCAGATTTCAAAAAGCAAGTGTATCGGAATATGGGAAAAATGGAATCTGAAGATCAGATCAATACAGCAAAATATTTACAATCATTACCTTATGTAGATCCTCAAAGAATCGGGATCTGGGGATGGAGTTTTGGTGGTTATCTTTCCACTTTATCGATGATGAAAGGGGAGGGGATCTTCAAAACGGTGATGGCCGTAGCCCCTGTGACCAACTGGCGCTATTACGACAATATCTACACCGAACGTTTTTTGACTACTCCTGCTCAAAACCCAAAAGGTTATGATGATAATTCGCCTATTTTCTTTGCCAACAAAGCAACCGGAAATTACTTATTGGTTCATGGTACTGCTGATGACAATGTCCATTTTCAAAATTCGATGGAACTAGTAACTGCTTTAAATGAAGCAGGCTTTCAATATGAACAGTTCTTTTATCCCAATAAAAATCACTTTATCATGGGGGGCAATACGAGGTTGCATCTCTATACTAAGTTGACGGATTTTATTTTGAAGAATTTGTAGCTATTAGCTGTTTAAAGGTTGAACGCTTCGCTGTTTAAAGTTGAAAGTTGAACGCTGCGCTGTTGAAAGTTGAAAGGTTGAATCGCTTTAAAATCCTGCAATCTTTCTACACTTGTTTCATTATTCATTATTCATTAATAATTAGCTTATTATCTCATTAGCTCATTAGCTTATTAATTTGGGCATTCCGGCTCGCAGGCTCGCCGTCGGTCTCCGGCCCATACTCCGCGTTTTTTATGCTAAGGGTCTGATCGGCCGGGCAGTAGCTCCCAAGGTCGCTCTGCCCGATCCAACATCCCCTAAGCAAAAAAACTTGCGGGGTACCTGGCCTTCGCCCTAATGCACGGAACAGATAGTGATCCCGTATTTACTTTGGGTTCTGGTAACTTGTCTCTTGTCTCTTTTTATCTTTTCTGAAAAATTGATAAAAGAATAATAAAACGAACAAAAGAAGTTGAAATATGATAGCCCAATTAGAAAACATTTCTTTTAAGGTAGCAGAAACACCGGTTAAATTACCATAAAGACTTAAACTATAATAAATTGATAAACAGGCAATAATAAAAATTAGAGCAAAGAATACTATTGTACTAATAAGTCTCCTTTTCTTAACGGATTCATTTAATGGTTTTCTCAAAATTAGATTCAATCCAATGGCGACAATTGGAGCTGATATAAATGTAATAATAATCCAGGTTGGCATATCTTTCATTTTTAATTTAGTTTAGATTTTTTTTAAATTATCTTCTGATTACTAAAACCGCGACTTTTTTCAGAATTGTTTATGGATATAAAAGTACAAAAACACTCAAGCTAAGTACGATTATAAATAGTACAACTTCCATCGAAATATTTTCTTTGGCTTTAATAGCATTGAACACAGTTTTTATTCTACTTCCTAAAGCTACAACGACTAAAGGCAGGGTGTAATAATTCATTTTTTTTCTGTTTTTTATGAGTCTTGATTTTTCTGCAAATATAATCAAATAATTGAATTAAATAATAAAAAAATGAAAAATGTAATGTAGCATTATAAAATATTTGAAACAATTTTCTATATTTGCAATATCATTAAAACTAAAAATAAATCTGAAAAAATACTAACGCAACATCTATACAATGAATAACTTTGATGAATATTTGAGACAAGGGGAACCAAGCAAAGCGGAAAAAGCTAAAGACTGGAAAACCGCAATTGGATTACAACAAATAGATGGTTTAAAACCCTCTGGTTATCTCATTGAAACTGCCAAACAAAATATTGAAGGAGAAATTTCAATTCAGGAAGTAAAACTAAGAATAGAAAGTTACTATAAGCAACACCCATCAACTGATAATGAAAACAGAACAGAAGAAGCTGATAAAGTATCTGCTCGGATTACTGAAATTTTGAGTGAAAAAACATTTACTTTTTCACCATCGGAATATCTGACGATTCACAGAAGATTGTTTAAGGATATTTATAACCATGCAGGAAAAATCAGAGATTATAATATTACAAAACAAGAATGGGTTTTAAATGGGGAAACCGTTTTGTATGCTACAGCTGAAAGTCTTAATGCTACTTTAGAATTCGACTTTAAACAAGAGAAACAATTTAACTATAGAGGTCTAAATCAATTTGAAATTATTGAACATTTAGCACATTTTATCTCTTATCTATGGCAAATTCATGTTTTTGGTGAAGGAAATACCAGAACAACTGCAATTTTCCTAATCAAATATTTAAGAAAACTGGGTTATAAAGATGTTAATAATGAAATGTTTGCTTCCTATTCATGGTTTTTTCGAAATGCATTAGTAAGAGCAAATTATGAAGATTTATCAAAAAATATTTATAAAAACGAGATCTATCTTATCCGTTTTTTGAGGAACTTACTCCTTCATGAAAATAATATTCTTAAAAATAGAGAATTACATATTCATTTTAATCATTATCAAAATGACACTGTAAAACTTAAAAATGACACTGTAAATGAACCTCTATTTTCTTTGATAAAAGAAAACAATCAAATAACAGCAATTGAAATCAGCACCTTTTTAAATATTAGTTTAAGTACTGCCAAAAGAAGAATTAAACTATTGAAAGATCGCGGCTTAATTGAAAGAATAGGAAGCGATAAAACCGGATATTGGAAAATAATGGGGTCATTGTAATTTCTGATTTTTTTTTATACTTTTGTTCCATCAACAGATAACCATTTTCAATCAAAATTTTGGCCTATGAATTTGCAAATTTATAAATGGAAAAGAAAGATTACATATTGTTCATCATTATTACTTTTCGTTTTTATTTCGATTACTTTTTTGAGTTGTGAAAAGGAACTTTTAAAAGAATCTGAAGTCTTTAGAACAACTGTTCCTCCTCTAGCTTCTAATTATTTATCCAATTTTGGACTTGTTACCCGATCAAATATGGTTGATGACGGGCTCGTTTTTTATAATGAATATGCTACTAAAGTGGTGGTATTTGATCTATCGGAATATGATAATATTTCTACCGTTGAACAATTGAAATCCAAAATCAACCAGGGGGTTAGTGTGAATCAATTACCCCCAATTAATTTTGATGAATATGGATATGCAACTCCTAATTTTTGTGCTGGAATTCTAGTAAATGAAGATTATTATTTATTAAATATTACAGAAATCATGTTAACTTATGTTATTACAGATGAAGGATTTACCTTTGTTGCAGATATAAATGGAAAATATAAATATTAAAAACACATTATGAAATTGAAGATTTTTATTTTAATTCATTTTTTGATCTTAACTTTTAGTTATAGTTATACACAAAATTTTAATAACGACTTTCCAAGATTAGAGTCAAAAGGACCCATCCCCAAAGATTTTTCAAAATATATTAACAATTCTAAATACGAAAATACAACACTGCAATATTTATTTAAAAGTGGGTTTATTTTGTATGGAACTGAATTGAATGATTATTTAGATCATATCATGGATCTTATTTTGAAAGATGAACCTGAAATTAGAAAAAAAATGAGGGTTTATATTTATAACTCACCGGTAGTCAATGCTATGGCTTTTGATGATTTTATAATAATTGTCAATACCGGATTGTTAGCACAAGTTCAAAATGAAAGTGAACTGGCTTTTATTCTCTCTCATGAGATGATCCATATTGTTAATAAACACTCCGAAAAACGAAAAACGGAGAAAAAAAGATCCAAAAAGAATGATAAAACACAATCAACAAAAGATGTTTATAAAGATCAGTTTATGTCTTATCACTATAGATCCAGAGAACATGAGTTTGAATCAGATAAAGTGGGTTTTGAAAAGTTTTATAAAAATAGTGGCTATGATGTAAATGCGGTTGATGGTGTTTTTGATGTGTTATTATACTCATACCTTCCTTTTGATGAAATAACTTTTAATAAATCTTTTGTCGAAAATAAATATTATTCATTTCCTAAGGAGTATTTTTTAGTCAACCTGACACCCATTAGAAGTAGAGAGGATTATATTGATACTCTAAGCACACATCCCAATATTGCAAAAAGAAGAATCGTGATTGATAATTTAGTTTCAAAATTTGAAGGGGATCCCGGTGCCACTTTTATTCAATCTGAAGAACTTTTCTACAAAATCAGAGATATTGCACGATGTGAAGCGATCAGAAAACTACTCATAGTTCACGATTATGGAAATGCTTTTTATAATACCTTTATTATGCTTCAAAAATATCCGGAGAGTGAAACCCTTCAGTCGTTTTTAGTTGCATCGTTGTACGGTATTAGCAGACATAAACAATATTCCAGTTTTTCCGATGTAGTGACAGATTACAAACTCAATGAAGGGGAAATTCAACAAACTAACTATTTCTTTAAGAAAATTAAAAAGGAGGAGCTCTCCATTTTGGCTCTTAGATTTGCATGGAAAAATAGTCAACAATTTCCCGATAATCCATATTTTTATCAAATAGCTGAAGATATTTCCACTTTTTTATTTAATAAGGAACATATTATGGCCATGTTAGACCCTGGTTTTAATATCGATTCTGTTGATGTCAATATTAAAATTAAAGAGGTTACTGTTGAAGATGATGAAACTGAAGAGTCTCAACGAACTGAAAACAGAGCACCTCAGGGTCAACTTTATGAAGAACCTAAAAAGAAAGGGGTTGAATCACAATTTCAATATGCAAAAAAACCAACATTAAAGTTTAATGAAAGTGATGTACTCCAATACAAAATGCTAAAAGAGCTTTTAACTGATCCACAATTTGTGCAATGGATAGCTATTCAGAAAAACAAATATCAACCGGAGGGTGACACAACTGAAGAAGAACTCATAAATAAAAAACTTCAAGATTGCCAGAAAATATTAGTTTGGAATCCAAATTTATATATTGTTAAAGGGTATAATGATTATTCAAATAAACCTCAAAGACTCAAAAATGCAATGACTGCGATTACAAAAGAAACTAGTGTTGCTATTACAGTTATGGATAATTCAAGTTTTAATAATTTCGATACGGAGCAATATAATCACTATTGCAATATGCAATCTCTGAATTATGATCGTAATTATGCTGAGGATGTAAAAATGGTCAATTACACAGGTGCATATATTCAAAAAACCTTAGACTATTTTGGAACGTCCTATATTTCATTTGTGGATGCGATTATTGCTCCCCGTGACTTTACTTCTGGGAGGATTGAAATCATACTGGTTGCACCATTAGTTCCCTTTATTGCACCGGTTACTTTAGTTCATATTTTTGCACCTAATCGAAGTTGTTGGGTGGGTGTTTCCATTTTGAATACTAAAACAGGCGATCAGATTTTTTATGACGAACAAGTTAATGGGTACAATAATCACGCATTTATCAACAATTATATTTATTCAATTTTTCACAATTTAAAGAAAGGAGAAAAGAAATGAGATCTAAAATAGTTTTATTTGTTGTTTTGGGATTCTTTTGTCTACACGCCAATGCTCAAAGTAAAGGTCACTTAGGAAAAAGAGCTCTTTTCAATTTGGATTGTACATTTTCACCTTCCTATTTTGCTCCCAATTTTGATGGAAATAGTGGTTTCTTGTACTTTAATTGCAGATTTGAACCCGGCTTTGAATATATTGTTGGAAAGAAAAGAACCATAAGTGCATCTTATGTGTATAGTAAAACTCAATTCAATACCACTACAGATCTTTTTCCTCATTCTATTCTTTATCCTGATTTATTTATCCAAGGTGTTGGAATTCATTATAAAAAATATTTTGATAATTTCTCCACTTCCTATGCCCCTTATGGAACATATATAATGCTAAGTGCCTATAAATTATTTTATAATTATACATCAGATATTTATAACAATGGAAACGGAGGAACTTATGCATTTCAACTCGAATTAGGATATAATTATCTGCTTTTTGATATACTTAGACTAACTTGGTCTGTGGCTATTGGCGGAACAACCTCAGGTTGTTTTATTGAAATGGATGAGTATGAAACACTGGAACTGGGATTGTCTCCAAGTTCTATTGATAATTTTGCTAAAAATAGGATTTTTGGAACTTATTTCTTTGGAACTAAATTAGGAATAGGTATTCTGGCATTTTAATCCGGATACAATTTTTAGTATTTTTGCAAAAAATATTATAATGCAAGGAAAATTGATCATTTTTGCGGCTCCATCAGGTTCTGGCAAAACCACTATTGTTAAATATCTCTTAGAATTAGGCTTAAATCTTAGTTTTTCCATATCTGCTACCACCCGTCCTAAACGAGATAATGAAGTGGATGGTGAAGATTATTTTTTCCTCTCTTTAGAAAATTTTAAAAATAAAATAACTCAAAATTGTTTTCTTGAATGGGAAGAAGTGTATTCAGGTAATTATTACGGAACTCTAAAATCTGAAGTGGATAGAGAATTGTCTCTTGGTAAAAATATTCTCTTTGATATTGATGTCAAAGGAGCTCTAAATATTAAAAAAAATTATGGAGTTCAAGCCTTAGCTATTTTTGTAAAACCACCTTCTATTGAGGTTCTAAAGGAAAGACTCAAAATAAGAAATACAGAATCAGAGGAAACGTTAAATACCCGTATCGGAAAAGCGGAATATGAACTTACCTTTGAAGATCAGTTTGATATCACCATTATTAATGATAATATTGAAGAAGCGAAAGAAGAAGCCCGATTGATTATTCAGAATTTTATTGCCTGATGAAAAAAACAGCACTCTATTTCGGATCTTTTAATCCCATTCATATTGGCCATTTAATCATTGCTGAATATGTGGTAGAAAACAGTGATGTGGATGATTTATGGTTTGTAATTTCACCTTCAAATCCTCTAAAGAAAAAAGAAACGTTGTTGAATAGTGCACAGCGCTATTATATGACCCAGATTGCCATTGAAGATGATCCCAGATTTAAAGTATGTGACATTGAATTCAAACTTCCTATTCCTTCCTTTACTGCTATTACATTAGCTAAATTAACGGAATTATATCCTGAACACCAATTTCTGATTTTAATGGGGGAAGATAACCTTCAAAATTTTTACAAATGGCGCAATTACGAGTATATTTTAGAAAATTTTCAAATTATGGTTTATCCAAGACCGGGTTGTCAAGGTGGTGAACTAAAAAATCATCCTCATGTAACATTTATTAATGCTCCCATGATGGAGATCTCAGCAACTCAAATCCGCAATGCTATAAAAGAAGGGAAAAAAATTCATTATCTATTGCCTGAAAAAGTGCAACAATATATTGAAGATATGGGCGTTTATAGGAAATAATTTCAGGTAGTTTTGGGCATTAATCAAAAAAAATTACCCTATTTAACTTTATTAATTAAAATTGTATCTTTGCAATTCAAAATAAATTCAATGAAAAAAACAGGACTTATCATCACAATTATTCTTTTAGGGTTAGGACAACTAGTTGTGGCTCAAAATGTTTTAGATAAAAACAATTATGAAAACAAAGATAAAGATGCTAAAAACAAAAACAGATCAGTGGAGGTTTTTAGAGATAGATTGTTGATTGATGTATATCAAAGTTTCTGGTTGGGAATGCCTTCCAATGTGAGTTCTATGAAATTTAATCCTGGAATTAACACTTCCATTTTATGGGATATTAAAAGAGGACCTAAAAGTCCATTCTCTTTTGGAATTGGTGGAGGTGTGATGTACCACACCCAAAATTCTGATGCTATTTTAGGATACGATAACCCTACCGGAAATACAGTTTATAAAATTATCACTTACACTGATTCAATCAATACGTGCCGACTTAATATGGTTAGCTTGTATTTGCCATTAGAATTCAGATATCGTCACTCCAGTGGCTTTAAAGTGTCTGTGGGAGCAAGATTAGGTTACATATTGAATTTGAATCAAAGATATGATGGACAAGATCTGACAGGTAGAGACCAAAATGTTAATTTTACCAATTATCAAATCTTCAATAAAATTAATTACCACTTCGATTTTTATGCCAGAATCGGTTGGAAGGGGTTAGATTTGTTCTATAGTTATCAGCTAACAAAGCTATTTGTAGATGGAAAAGGTCCCCAAATTGCTCCTATGAGTATAGGGATCACCATATCTCCATTCTAAAATACAATAAGTGCTTATTTTATTTCCAAAATTATAGTTGTCATCTGAAAAAGGTTAACAATAGCTTGTTGATAAATACACTTCCAAGAGATGTTATCTGCAAGAAAATCAATAAAATCACATTTTTTTAAAAAAAAATTGTAAAAAGTGATTTTTGTATTAAAAAAATCTCTATTTTTGCCGCCAATTTGATTGAAAAGGAGTGATTTAGACAAAAAAAATGCTTAAACCTCTGTCAATCAATTATTTTATTGGCAAAATTAAACTAAAATACAATGGGTGCAAGAAAAAGATTAGCGGCAGAAGCGCGTAAAGAAGCAAAAAAAAGTGTTTATATGGCACGTTTAGTTGACAATCCTACCTCTCCAAGAAAAACCAGAATCATGGCAGACGTAATTAGAGGTAAAAATGTTGACTATGCAATGAACGTTCTTAAATTTAGCCAAAAAGAATCAGCTGAGAAGTTATTGAAGCTTTTAAAATCAGCAATAGCAAACTGGCAAGTTAAAAATGAAGGTCAACGTTTGGAAGATGCTCAATTATATGTTAAATCTATCGTAGTTGATAGTGGACGTATGTTAAAGAGAATCAGAACAGCTCCACAAGGGAGAGCTAACAGAGTTAGAAAACGTTCAAATCACGTTACCATCATTATAGATGATAAATTAAATAACAGTAACGAATAAAAAAATCATTTATGGGTCAAAAAGTAAATCCGGTAGGTTTAAGATTAGGAATTATCAGAGGATGGGATTCTAATTGGTATGGCGGCAGAAAATTCGCCAGTAAGTTAGTCGAAGACGACAAAATTAGACGCTATTTGAACGCGAGATTGTTCAAAGCCGGAATCGCAAAAATTTACATTGAAAGAACACTAAAGTTAGTAACAGTTACGATTAACACTGCTCGTCCGGGTTTAATTATCGGTAAAGGTGGTGCAGAAGTTGACAAACTAAAAGAAGAATTAAAGAAAATCACAAACAAGGATATTCAAATCAACATTTCAGAAGTGAAACGTCCTGATTTAGAAGCTGTTCTTGTTGCTCAAAATGTTGCGAAACAAATTGAAGGTAGAGTTTCTTATAGAAAAGCGGTAAAAACTGCTATCGCAGCTACAATGCGTTCAAATGCAGAAGGAATTAAAATTTCTGTATCAGGTCGTTTAAGTGGTGCTGAAATGGCAAGAAGTGAGCATTTCAAAGAAGGAAGAACTCCACTTCATACCCTTAGAGCTGATATCGACTATGCTACCGCAGAAGCACATACAACTTATGGCCGTATCGGTCTAAAAGTATGGATCTGTAAAGGTTTAGTTTATGGTAAGAGAGACCTTTTTAACATTGTACCCGAAGCTAAAGAACAAAAAGGTGGTCAACCAAAAAGAACTCAACGTGGTGGTGGAAGAAGAAATAATAACAAGAATTAATAATTGTCAAAAATAGATAACAATGTTACAACCTAAAAAGACCAAATACAGAAGACCCCAAAAGGGTAGGATGAAAGCGATCACCAAACGTGGCGCTGAGATCTCTTTCGGTTCTTTCGCAATAAAGACCCTTGAAGAACATTGGATTACAGGTCGTCAAATAGAAGCTGCTCGTCAGGCTATTACACGTTATATGAAACGTGAAGGACAACTTTGGATCCGCATATTCCCCGATAAACCTGTTACCAAAAAACCAGCCGAAGTTCGTATGGGTAAAGGTAAAGGATCTCCAGAATATTTTGTTGCCAGAGTAAGTCCGGGCAGAATATTATTCGAAGCAGAAGGCGTTCCTTACGAAGTAGCTAAAGAAGCTTTACGTTTAGGAGCTCAAAAACTTCCTGTTCAAACCAAATTTGTAGTTAGAAGAGATTATTCAGAAGAAATTTAATAGAAAGATGAAACAGCAAGTCGTAGCAGAACTTTCTACTGCTGAATTAAAAGAAAGATTAGTGGAAGAGAGACAACACCTTGTAAAATTAGTGTTGAATCACTCAATCTCCCCCATCGAAAATCCTAATAAGATTACCGAACAAAGAAGAACAATAGCTAGAATGCTTACAGAATTACGTAAACGTGAAATTAACGCATAACATTAGATATTATGGAAGAAGTTAGAAAAAAAAGAAAAGTAAGAGAGGGTCTTGTTACCAGCAACAAGATGGAAAAATCTATCGTTGTTAGCGTAGAACGTAAACTAAAACACCCTAAATATGGTAAATTCTTAAAAAGAACTACCAAATTAATGGCTCATGATGAACAAAATTCATGCAACATGGGTGACAAAGTAAAAGTAATGGAAACCAGACCTCTAAGCAAAAATAAATGCTGGAGATTAGTAGAAATCATTGAAAGAGCAAAATAATTATGGTACAACAAGAATCAAGATTAGCCGTTGCTGATAACAGTGGCGCTAAAGAAGTCCTAGTGATCCGTGTACTTGGCGGAACTAAAAAACGCTATGCCGGCGTTGGTGATAAAGTAATTGTTACTATTAAAAGTGCAATCCCATCCGGAAATGTAAAAAAAGGTACTGTTTCCAAAGCCGTAGTTGTTCGTACTAAAAAACATGTACGTCGTAATGATGGCTCTTACATCAAATTTGATGATAACGCTGTAGTTCTTCTTAATGCTAATGAAGAAATGCGCGGAACCCGTATCTTCGGACCAGTAGCCCGTGAATTACGTGAGAAACAATATATGAAAATTGTTTCTTTGGCTCCCGAAGTATTATAATTAAGGAACAATTGACAAAGACCAATTGATAAATTTAAAAAAACAAAGCAAATGAAAATTCACATTAAAAAAGGCGACACAGTTAAAGTTATAGCCGGCGATGCTAAAGGACAACAAGGAAAAGTCCTGGAGGTTATCGTTGACAAGTACAGAGCCTTAGTAGAAGGAGTAAATTTGGTATCTAAACATACCAAAGCTAATGCCAAAACCCCTAATGGTGGAATCGTTAAAAAAGAGGGTTCTATCCATATCTCTAACCTTATGGTTGTTGATAACAAAGGTAAAGCTACTAAAATTGGTAGAAGAATCGGCGAAAAAGGTAAATTAGTTAGATATTCAAAAAAATCAGGAGAGGAGATTAAGTAATGTACGTGCCAAGATATAAAGAAAAATACGATAAAGAAGTTATTCCTGCTCTTAAAGAACAGTTTGGCTTCAAATCAGTGATGAGAGTACCTAAAATTACAAAAATTTGTTTGAACCAAGGACTCGGAAAATTTGGAATCGCTGACAAAAAATTAGTAGATGTTGGTGTTCAGGAAATGACCCTTATTACAGGTCAAAAAGCTGTTCCTACTAAATCTAAAAAAGATATTTCTAACTTCAAATTGAGACGCGGTATGCCTATCGGAGTTCGCGTTACACTAAGAGGTGATAAAATGTACGAATTCTTAGATCGTTTAGTTTCTGTTTCTATCCCTCGTATCCGCGATTTTAAAGGAATCAGCGATAAAGGATTCGATGGTAGAGGTAATTATACTTTAGGTGTTCCTGAACAAATTATATTCCCAGAAATCGACCTTGATAAAGTAGCAAAAATCAATGGTATGGATATCACTTTCGTTACCACTGCACATAATGATAAAGAGTGCTTGGCATTATTAAAACAATTTGGATTACCATTTAAAAATCAAAAATAAAACATGGCAAAAGAATCGTTAAAAGCAAGAGAAATTAAAAGAGCAAAAATGGCTGCAAAATATGCTGCTAAACGTGCTGAGTTGAAGAAAATCATCAATAGTGATGATTATGAAGCTAAACAAGCTGCGATTGTTGCTATGCAAAAATTGCCACCCAATTCAAACCCTATTAGAATGCACAACCGTTGTATGCTAACAGGTCGTCCTAAAGGTTATATCCGTCAATTCGGTATCTCTCGTATCAACTTCAGAGAAATGGCCTTGGCTGGTTTAATCCCCGGAGTTAAAAAAGCAAGTTGGTAACATTTAAAAAGTAAGAGAAGAAGTTATGAATACAGATCCAATTTCAGATTATTTGACCCGTATGCGAAACGCAATTGCGGCAAATCATAAAATGGTAGAGATCCCTACCTCTAAAACCAAAAAAGAGATTACAAAAATTTTATTCGATAAAGGGTATATCCTTAATTATAAATTTATTGATGATACTAACCCAGGAATCATTAAAATAGCTCTTAAATATCACCCAGTTACTAAACAATCTGCTATTAGCGAATTGAAACGCGTTAGTAAACCAGGTTTACGTAAATATGTGGGTGTTGAAAATATGCCTTCCGTTCTTAATGGCCTTGGTATTGCTATCGTTTCTACCTCTCATGGTATGATGACCGATAAAGAAGCAAGACAACAAAATGTGGGTGGCGAAGTTATTTGTTTCATCAGTTAATAGGAGGAAAGAGTTATGTCAAGAATAGGAAAATTACCAATCACAATCCCTGCCGGGGTGGAGATTACAAGAGATGAAAAAAGTAATATCGTGACCGTTAAAGGTCCTAAAGGTCAACTTACTCAATACGTTGATGGAGATATTACCTACACTATGGAAGATGGTCACCTTACCCTTATCAGACCAACTGAACAAAAACGCCATAAAGCAATGCATGGGTTATATAGAGCTTTATTAGCAAATATGATCAAAGGTGTTACCGAAGGCTTCATTATTAAACAAGAAGTTGTCGGTGTTGGTTATAAAGCTGAAGCTAAACCAGGTAACCAATTGGAATTAGCCCTTGGTTATTCTCACAGTATCCTTTTCGAACTTTGTCCTGAAGTTACTGTTGAAACTATTACTGAAAAAGGGAAAAACCCAATCATCATTTTAAAAGGTATCGATAAACAATTACTTGGACAAATCGCTAATAAGATCAGATCTTATAGAAAACCAGAACCTTATAAAGGAAAAGGTATTCGATTCGTTGGAGAAATCGTTAGAAAGAAAGCCGGTAAATCAGCAGAAAAATAACATTGTAAATTTAAGGAAATGGCTTATAATAAGAAAGAATTTAGAAGAAGTAGGATTAAAATGAGAGTCCGTAAACATGTTCACGGATCTCCAGAACGTCCAAGATTGTCGGTTTACAGAAGTAATCGCGATATCTATGCTCAAATTATTGATGATGCTGCCGGTATAACTGTAGTTTCCGCTTCATCCAGAATCGCAGAAATCAATGACCAAAAAGTTACTAAAATTGAAAAATCAGCTTTAGTTGGAAAACTTCTTGCCCAAAAAGCAATCGAAGCAGGTGTAACTCAGGTTGTTTTCGACCGTAACGGTTATTTATATCATGGTAGAGTGAAATCTTTAGCAGATGCTGCTAGAGAAGGTGGTTTAATTTTCTAATAAGGAGCGTCTATGTCAAATAAAAATTTAAAAAGAATCAAAGCAACAGATATCGAACTAAAAGATAGATTGGTTGCAGTAAATAGAGTTACTAAAGTTACCAAAGGGGGACGTACTTTCAGCTTCTCAGCTATCGTTGTCGTTGGTAATGAAAACGGAATCGTTGGTTTCGGTTTAGGTAAAGCAAAAGAGGTTTCTTCTGCTATCGCAAAAGGAATCGATGACGCTAAGAAAAACTTAATCCGCGTTTCTATCCTTAAAGGAACTATTCCTCATGCTCAGGAAGGCAGATACAGTGGTTCATTAGTATTTATGAAACCAGCTGCTCCCGGTACCGGTATTATCGCCGGCGGTGCTATGCGTGCTGTTCTTGAAACTGTTGGTATCCACAACGTGTTAGCAAAATCTAAAGGATCTTCTAACCCTCACTCAGTGGTTAAAGCAACCGTTCATGCTCTTGCTCAATTAAGAGATGCTTATTCAGTGGCTCAAGTTCGCGGAGTATCACTCGATACCGTATTTAATGGATAATAACTTTCATTAATCTATATGAAATCCCTGATTCGAAAGACACAGGGATTTTTTTTTGATTAATTTTTTATTTATTATATTTGCGGATTGATTCATCAGTATATTATTTTTAAATTAAAATGAAATATTTTTTATTACTATTAAGTATTATATTAATTGGATTTTCCGTTTCAGGTCAATCTAAAATAAAATTTGGTAATGATATATTGAATTTACCTGAAAGAAATTTGCACTGGACAATAAATGGAATTACTTATACTCCTTCTGATGATGAAATAATTATTTATCCTCATAAAAAAAGTATCGATACCATTTTTTTTCAGGAAACTATAAACAATAAAACTTATTTTGATACTATTTATTCCAGAATTCCTAATAAAACTCAATTAATAATGAATCTGGGTTGTTGTGACGTTGGATTTGATCTTATTACTAAAGATTATGTTGAAGAAATGACTATTCTATATTCAACTAATACTAATGATGCTTATGACACCATTTATCCAGCACTTTTGCAATTTGGAAAAATTAAATTCGAAATCATAAACAAACCCATTTCTGATACTGTTATTTGTTTTTATGGAGGGTCATTTAATATTGGTCTTTTAGTAACAGAAGAAAAAGATTATGGATGGCTTGAACCATGCAGATATGGTTATCCTGATAATATTATTAATATTTCGATAATTAAAAAAAGTAAAGATTTAACATATAATTTTCTAAATGAAATTGATGATATAGCTTGTTTCAACGGTGAAAATATTATTGAATTAAATTACGAAAACGATCCTTTAAACATTATCTACTTGAAAAAATTTGGGTTGCGATTATTTAATAATGAAAAAGTTATAATACAATTCGATTATTTAACTAATCAATTAACGTTATTTTTTAATAGATAAAAAAGAAATTATATTTTTTTAGTCTGCCGACTGCAGACTTCATAATCACAATATTCATTTCGAATGCTCGATTGCTCGAAATTATAATAATTCATAATTTATGATCATTTGCTAATTTACAAATTCACTAATTTGCTAATTCCATTTCGCCCTTCGCCTTTCGCCTTTTGCCCTTAGCCCTTAAAGTATTGATATAGAAGTTCCATGAGCTCCTCTTTACGAATAGGTTTTGAGATATATTCATTGCACCCTGCCTCAATTGCTTTTTCTCGGTCTCCTGATAATCCAAAGGCAGTTTGTGCCAATATATAAACAGATTTATTAAATTCTCTGATTTTTCTCGTAGCTTCATATCCACCTAACTCGGGCATTCTGATATCCATCAAAATCAAGTCAATATCAGGATTTAATCTACATGCTTCAACTGCTTCAACTCCAGTCCTTGCTTTTAGGATCTCTCGACTGTACAATTTTACTGTTTCCCCTAATAATAATTCAGATACTTCATCGTCTTCAGCAATCAGAATTTTTAATTTTATATCAAACAGTTTATTCGTTGAATGTGGTGATTTTAGATGATCTTCAATTTCTTCTGATTGAACATGAAATGGTAAGGTAAAATAAAAAGTTGATCCAACTCCTTCTTCGCTTTCTACCCAGATAGTTCCACCAAGCATCTCCACGTAAGCCTTAGTTATTGACAATCCCAAACCGGCTCCCTGCTTGGCTTTGGCATCTGAAATATCAGCTTGAATAAATCGTTCAAATATGGCTTCTATTCGATCTTTTGATATTCCAATACCGGTATCTCTGACAAAAAATTCAAGGTACGATGTATTATTTTGGTTTTCAATTAGTCGATATCCAAATTCAATAGATCCATTATCAGTGTATTTTATACTATTTTTGACTAAATTTGTAAGTATAGCATAAACTTTTTCACGATCAGTAATTATATTCGCTTTTTTTGCAGGTAATGGAGTGAATTTACTAAGTGTTAATCCTCTCGCTTCCACTTCAGGTTTAAAAAATGTGTAAATATATTCAATTTGATCATTAATATTGGTTTCTGAAATATTTAGTTTCATCAATCCGGCTTCAATTTTTGAAATGTCAACAATATCATTGATAATGTTAAGCATACGGATGCCACTTTTTTCAATGATTTTGATATATTTTTGAAGTTCCTTTTCAGATAAATCCGGTTCTTTTAACAGTTCAGCAAATCCCAGAATACCATTCATTGGGGTTCTGATTTCATGACTCATATTCGCTAAAAATGCAGATTTAAGCCGATCACTCTCTTCAGCATGCAATTTTGCTTCTATAAGCTCCTGTTCTGCTGCTTTACGTTCAGTTATGTCCCGAAATTCAACGGTTCTGACATTTTTTCCTTTGTAAGGTATATTCCGAGCCTCTAATCTTACAGGATATAATGCACCATTTTTTCTAATTCCAACTGCCTCATAGGGTTTTTCATAGCCTGCCATAATATTGTTTAAAACTAAATCTCTAGTGCTATCATCAATGAGCAATAACCCATCCATTCCAATTAGTTCGTCATAACTATACCCGGTTATTTCAGATAAACCTTTGTTGCATTCCAGAATTTTTCCTTTATCGTGAATTACAATCCCTCCAAAAGATGCATTGTGTAATGCTTTAAACCGTTCTTCACTCTCTTTCAATTCCCTTTCAGCCCTTTTTCGCTCCGTAATATCTTTAATGACAACTAAAGTGGCATTCGTATCGTTAAATCGAATCGATTTTGCTTGAGTTTCAACATCCAAAATGGTTCCATCTAGCTTTATGTACTTTTGCTCTTGCATATTGACATACCCATTTTCTGCAAGATATTTAGCATTTTCGTTTATGAGTTCATGAAAATCAGGATGAACTAACTCAAAAATGTGTTTACCTAATATTTCTTTTTCAGTTTCTGCTCCAAACAATTGAATAGCAGCCGGATTAAAATAGATTGTATGCCAATCTTTGATAATACACATACCTATCGGAGAGATCTCGATTAAATTTTTATACTCTTTTGCACTCTCTTGTAAAGCATGTTCACTTCTCTTTTTTTCAGTAATATCTTGCAAAATACAATGTGTTTGAAGAAAATCACCAGAAATATTGTACCCGATTCTACCATCAAATGCAATAAATTTAACGGATCCGTTTTTATGAATCATTTCAAACTCGCTATGAATTTTCCCTTGTGCCTTAAAGATCGGAAATCTTTCACGAAACCCGTTTTGATAAACAGGAGTCAAAAAATCTCCAAACCATTTTCCTATAACTTCCTCTCTTTCATAGCCTAAAGTATCCAACCATTGCTGGTTTACTTCAATAAAAAATCCATTAATATCCAAAGATTGATATCCAAATGGAGATTTATTAAACAATAGTTGGAGGTGCTCTTCACTTTCATGTAAAGCCTCCTCAGTTCTATGAAGTAACACTGTATTTTTTTCGAGAGTTTCCTTTAAAGAATTGTTTTCTTGCTCCAATTCCTGCAACTCTTCGAATAACTGTTGCCTGGTTTTGTCTGAAGTTTTCATGTCAAAGCTCTTTAAATGATTACGTTTTGGAGAAGCACTTAGAGTTGGAAACTTAACCTAACTTTTTTAGGTTTCAAATTAATTGCAAATATAATACAAAATATGTTATTTTTTTCTATTTTTGTTAAATCAAATTTTTAAATAAAACGCTATGAGAAAAGGTATAATTCTGATCAGTTTGTTTTTAATCGCAATATCATCAAATGCGCAGGTTTGGGTCGATTCCGGAGCTGTATGGCATTATGATTATTCCAATCTGGCTACTGGTGGATATGTTAAGTATATGTATGAAAAAGATACATTGATTCTGAATAAATTGTGCCAAAAGATTACCAAATCTAGTATGGATTTTTATTTTGATATAAATGGCATCCTTCATTATTGGGGTGAAACAAAAGGTGAAACAAATTTCACCTACGTATCCGGAGATACTGTTTTTTATTATCGGGATGATCAATTTTTTGTAATGTATAATTTTGGGGCATCTGTTGGGGATACCTGGATTGTTTCAACAACTAACGAATTAGGCTATTGTAATGATACATCATCTGTTGAAGTGACGGGAACAGGTACCATGATGATTAATGGAATCTCTCTTCGATACATTAATTTAAGACCAACTCCAAACTCATTTGTTGGACTAAAAGGAAAATATATTGAAAGAATAGGATGCATCAGTACAGGAACAGGCGATTTACAAACTCTTTTTCCGTCAGAATATCAATGTGATTCACTCCCTTTTGAAGTTGAATTTTCAATGTATCAATTCAGATGTTTCGAAGATCAATCGTTCCCATTATTCAATGTTGTAGGGGAGGATTGTGAAGCCCTTTTGGATCATGTTGGAATTCAACATCATTCTAAAAAAGAGTTGTTTTGTTACCCAAATCCTACGGGGGGAATTGTTAATATAAATACTTCAATTACTGAAAATTATACTATTGTGCTTTACTCTATATTCGGAACAGAAATCCAAAAATTTGAGATCTCTCCCAATAATTCAACAATTGATATGTCACACCTGCCCAATGGAATCTACCTGTTAGAATTCCAAATTTCTAAAAATGAACATGTTGTGAAAAAGATTGTGAAACTATAAATTTATTGAACTATCATTTTTTGAACCCTATAATTTTGCTGTTCTGTTTGTATGCGAATGAAATAGAGCCCTTTACTAAAAAAGGAGATATCAATATTCAGAGTTTTATTCCCATCAGCTTGGTAAACAACCTGCCCCAGGTTATTCACAATTTCTATCTGAAAATGATCTTCGTTGGGAATGGTTACTGTTATAAAACCGGAAGAGGGGTTTGGAAAGATTGAAAAAGATTGATTTTTGGTAGTTTCTTCAATGGAATTGGGGGTAAATGGACATAATGAAGAATCTCTAAAACGATTTTTTTGAAACATTAACCAATCTGGGCCTTTCCCTTTTCCGGCAGAAATCATATAGGCTCTTCCATAATTATTTTGGAAATCTGGATATTCAGCATGCCCACCCACAATAAAAATATCAAGGGTATCATCCTGGTCAAAATCTGCAACAAGAGGAGCATGGTCAAATTCAAAATTACTATTTCCTATATGAGTTGCAAGATCTAAAGACCATATCAATGAGCCATTATTACCATTTAATGTGATCACTTTACCTCCTGTAGTTCCAAAGATGATATCAGGATAGTTGTCGTCATTAATATCTGCAATAGCCACTCCTCTAAATGATTGTTCATAATTGGGAATCGAATATTGCCATTTTAAAGTACCTGAATTGGTTAAAACAATCACTTTATAAGCGCTAACAAATACGACCTCACAAATCCCATCGTTATCAATATCTGCTATAGTTGCCGGAGATCCGATATATCCGCCATTCGCTTTATAGGTCCACTTGGTGGTACCGTTTTCCCCATTAATGCAATAGAGGGTATCATTATAAGATCCAATCACCAGTTCCGGTTTTTGATCCATATCGAGATCGGCAACAGCAGTTCCATGATACATATAATCATGAATCGGGTATGCCCACAATCGGGACTGATTATCACCCCGGAAGGCATATACACTATCATTTCCATCAAAATTCCATGTTCCAACTACAAAATCCAACACTCCATTCTGATCTAAATCCACTACAGTGGGTGCTGTTTGGATCCACGAATTGAGATCAACCGGAAGTTCCCATTTTTCTGCACCGTTTAAAGCATTGATACATTTCACATAACCCCCGAATTCACCATGTAAGATTTCAGGTATTCCATCTTGATCAATATCCGCAATGACAGGAGGAGAATCGCTACCTCTGGTATTAGATTCCCATTTAATGGTTCCGGTTGATCCGTTAAAACAAAAAGTTTTGGGGTTACAGGAGCTGGGGACAATCACTTCAACGATGGCATCATCATCCACATTGTATATGAGAGGCGCAACATCATTACACCCTTCAGCAGAAGCAGAATGGGTGTTATATTTCCAAAGAAGCGTGCCATTATTGCCATTCAGGGCATAAACAGTACTATCATTCCGATAGCATCCAAAAACCACTTCCAGAAATCCGTCTCCGTCAATATCGCCGGCAGCAGATTGTCCAAATGAGGCGTCATTTACATCATACCACCATTTAATTTGTGGTACCTGAGCATTGAGTTGGAATGTGAATCCAATCAATAAGATACAAATTTTAAGTACTATTTTCATGGCGCACAGTATTAGGAATACAATGCACAAAGATATAAAAAAAATGAGCTAATGTGCTAATGTGCTAATAAGCTAATGTGCTAATGTGTTGATGTGCTAATGTGCTAAAAAGCTATTGTGCTAATGTGCTGATGTGCTTTAAGTGGCTTCGTTTTTCTTAGCATATCTTCACGCTACAAACAAAAAAAATTGGGACAAAATCCATCCATGAATTTTGCCCCAATAATACTACACTATAAATTTTATAATTTGCTAATTCACAAATTTGCTAATTTGCTAATTCTTTTCGCCCTTCGCCTTTCACCATTCGCCCTATTTATTCACAATCACTTTTCCTGAAAACAGAACCAACTGATCCGATTTCAAAGTAAAAACATACACACCGCTGGGTATGTCTCTGAGATCCCAAATCCATTGACCTTGTTGGTTTTCGATTGGTTTTGAAACCATTTCTTTTCCTGATTGATCAAAGATTTGAAGGATTGCAGGTTGATTGTATGATTTCATATCCCAGATAAAGGAAGCATAAGTATTGGCAGGATTTGGCAACACTTTTACTGATGCAATGTAAGGGGTTGTATTTTTATTAGAATTCGTATTTGAACCAACTCTTACCATTTTAGGAGGAGCAGGAACATCATCAATGCAAATATCGTATAAGAAACACAATATATTTCTAGCTAAGACTGCACCTCTGTAGTTATTGGAAGATGCATAAGCTTCTAAAGTAGCAATTTGAGTACTATCTAAATTATAAATGGTTGTACTATCAAGTAAAATGGATTCTCTGATCGCAATATAATCTCTAAAACTTGAAATTTCAGCAACTTCTTCACTACTAAGTTTTTCTGTATTGTATTCAAGAATATCAAGATAAAGATTTGTCTGAATAAAATCCTCCTGATTTAATGCAATTTCGGATAAGGAGAAGTAATCACTATATGAGCCTCTGCTTCCCAAATGATTGATGATATCAGAATAGTTATAGATGGTATCTGATAATAAAAACTCTGTTTTATAGTTATGGTATTCATCTTTATACGTTTTAAAAGCAGCGAGTTGTTCTTCCATTTCTGTTCTCAAAGTTCTTTCATCCCAACTTGCGATAATTAAATCTATCATAAATTCAGGTAGTGGAGTTGGAATTTCATAACGTAATAGATCCAAAAATCCTTGATCTTTTGTTGCGTCAGGGTTAGCGATACAGATTTCAAGAAGTAAGGCTGGGGGTAAGAAATTTTCCATAGCAACAGATTCAATTGCTTCTTGGGATAAATATGGAGATTCACCTAACAATTCAGTTCTTAATTTCCAAACATCTTCAGACCATTCTCCCTGAATTAATTGAAGCAATTCTTCCGTATTACCTGCATCAATTAATTCATTATAATTATACTTTAAATTGGCATAATTTAAAGTAATATTTGTTAATTCAGATTCAATTGTTTGAATATTTAATGCATTGATTTTTGAAGGACAAGAATTTTCAGGAGCATTGATCACATCAATATTTGAAGAGTAAATACTTAAGATTTGACTTGAATAATTTGGGTCTTGTAAATAATATATATAGTTCCCATCGTTTTGATATTGATAAAAAGGTGAAGTGGAGAATGTATTTCCAGCACAAGAGACAATTTGCATCATGCTCCCAGTATTTAACATTACTCCTTGATGCTGATTGATGCCATTGAAATCAAATCCATTAATTTCACGAACCCAAAAATCATCTTTTACATTATTTTGGTTTTCATTGCACAAACTTACTAAACCTTCTGATGGATTTCTTGTAGAATAGTTTATTCCTTCAAAAATCTGTCCATAGGTTAAGTTAACAAATTGATTTTTGTATATTTGATTGTTTTCTTTTCCAGTGTTTTTAACTTGAATTCCGATTTTATCCAAAGAAGAAAATGAATTATTTAAAAATTCATTTTCTTCTATTCTAAATCCTGAACCACCAAGAATGTAGAGTCCGACAGGACTGGATGCAAGATTGTTGTTGTTTTTAGCAATGGTGAAAGAGTTGTTAAGAATTTTCGCATTATTTACGCCTGAAAGGTAGATACCATAGTCATTTGAAATAAATTTTGTTGAAAGTACAGATACTTTGTGAAAATCGTCACTTCCTTGTGCCACAATCCCATAATCAAGTCCTGTAAATATAGATTCAATATCCAAATCGTTTAGATCACAAACCTCACCAGTTATTAGATTTGATAAACATTTAGGTTGTACAGTAAAACCTGAATTAAAAGCAGAGATTCCAGTTGATGCATATCTATGTGCTGGAGGATTATAATTAGTTCTTGAATTTGTAAAACGGCAGCCAGTAAAGGTTATCCCATTTACTCCTAATAGTTCGACATGGGAATCAAAAGTTAATCCTGTATTATCGAAAGCATTATCAACAATAAACTCACAATCAGTAAATTTTGAGCTGTTGGCTAACTCCAAACTACCATTCATATTTTTGTATGGAGCAAATAAAATAGCATTCTTACAGTTTTTAAAATCTGTGTTGTAAGCATATACAATCCCTCCATTTTTCGATGGATCTAATTGATCACCAACTTTAACTCCACAAATAGCATTTTCAATTATAGCACCATTTAATATTACAATCCCTTGATTTGGCGTAACTCCCATTTGGGTTTCTGAAGGAGTACCTTCAACAATAATACCCTGCCAATAATTGCAGTTAAATGACTTAGTAATTTTACCTCCATCAATAATAAGTTTTCCGCCCGGTTTAACTATTATTGATGCTTCAGGAACAAACTCTGTTGTACATTTCAAGGTTAAGCAGCCACCATTTTCAATGATAACATTTTGATAAAATTTTCTGGTAAAATCAATTGTTTTGATATCAGAAACAATATATGGAATATCAGAATATCCATAGGCAAAGTTTCTAATATTTGCTGTTGATAATGAACGATGTATCCTCCCCATTTGTAATGCTGAAAAATGAAATTTTGAGTTAGTTCCACTCATTATATTGTTAGTCGCTGTGTTAATTGAGTCGGGTAAAAATGGATCTATTGTCCAACCGGCATCATGTAAACATACATAACCTTGAGGACTATTACACCAACTTTGAGTTTGATTTCCAAAGATATCCCATAAAAAATCAATTCCATTTATCAGAGTATCTTCTGGGGATCTACTAGAATATGTATGTTTTAATTTAAAATTATGAGCAAATTCATGTGCAATATTTTGTGCTAAACATAAAATATTTACACTATCAGGTTGTTGTTTAAATTCAACTATTTGTTCAAGTCCTGAATCATTAAATGAAGAACCCGATGCATTATCAGGATGAAGTTGAGGCGTTAAATGGCATGCAAATATCTTTTTCCTTTCTTTAAAAAGATTTGGGCTATTGAAATAATTCGTAATACTATATTCATAAGAACTATTCACTAAAATTGATTTATTGTAATAATAGATTGTATCAATTTCAAATCTTACTTTAGTATCAGGAATATATACTGCACCATCAATTGGATCACTAAACTGTTCATTTGTTTGATAAATCTGATTAACTAACTGCACTACTTATTGTAATGTATCTCGATATTGAGGAGTATCTAACCAATAATTTCCATTACCGTTATCATCTCTCCATACATGAAATGCTAATTTTATTGTTAAAATTGGTGTTGTGTCATTAGGAATATAGTTTTCTTGAAGTAATTCAATATCTTGATTATTTATTGGTTTGGTTCTATTACAATTTTGACCTGTTAAACTTAAGGTTAAAAATAATGAAAAAATAAAAAATGTAAATCTCATATGGTATTTATTTTGATATGATTAATTTGTTTGATATTATTTTAATACCATTTTCAAAAAGAGAATACATATAAATTCCATTTTCTAACCAATTAAAATCTAGTGTATTAGTATAAATTGGTTTGTTTACCATTTCCCTTCCTTGAATATCATATATTTTTAGGATTATGGATCTATTTTCAAAATCAACACCGTTAATTGATACAATCCCATTTGAAGGATTAGGATAAATAATATTTTGTGAACCGCTTTCAAATTCTTCTACTTTTACACCGGTAACCGGTTGAAAACAATCATTATTCAGATTACTTGAACTACTATAAAGTAACTCATTATTATGTGAATAACAAATTAATTCCCAACATCCCCCATCGTAAAAAAAGGAACATGGAAATTGTTGGAAGAGGCCACTACTACTTCCAATACTCTCTAAAATATAATATGAACTTACTACTAAACCAACATTCGGATTATGAGCTTGTAGTAAAATTCTTTTTACTGTATCAGAATTAGACAATACAATTAAAGAATCTGAATTTTCTATAGTTTCAATATTATTTACCCTTTTTACTGTGTAAAGATTTAAAGAGTGGTAATAGTCGTCAATTACTATAGCAGTATCCCCTATATTTAGTGAAAAATCGTATAATAGAAATTCATCATCAGCATTACAAGGAATTTGATACCCATATATATCAAACACCAATTCCTGATCTTTAAAAATAACAAATACTTTTTTATTTATTGAATCATTTCTAATGGCAGCATAATAGCTAGAATGATCAATATCAAATTCAAAAGGCTGATGTTGAGTCTGTTTATACACTTTCATATATTCTTTTGAATTAATAATAGTATCTCCAAAAGTCATATATTTCATATCACTAACAGACCACAATGAATTTGATTTAAATGGTTTATAAGTCGAGTTTGAAAATTTAACTGATTCTGAAGAAATATTTTGTGCAAAAACAGAAATTGTCATAAAAAGCAGTAAAACAATCGAAAATAATTTAATAAAAATTGACTTTTTCATAAGAATATTATTTTAATGAATGTTTGTTGTTCATTATTAGGCAACAACATTACAAATAAAAATTGAATAAATATCAAAATATCGAAAAATTAACATTTAACCCTCTTTTCCCAAACAAGCGCATGATTTTATGTCAAAAATGTTAAGTTTTTTTAAAAAATTAAGAATTTTAGTATAAAAAAATCCAAAATAATTGGTTTTTAAACTAAATAAAGAACAAAAATTAGGTTCAAAAGTCTAAATTTGGAAGTTTTTAGGATTTTTTTACCAAAAGTGAATAATTGAATATTATTCATGAAATACTTTTTATAATAAACACTAAATGTGAGTGTTAAGATTTAAAAGAACTATTTTATTTTTAAAATTGAGATATTAAAAACATATAATTAGTCTGTTTCACTAAGAAAAATGAAGTTTACACAAGGTTTTCACAAAGGTATTATTTATTAAACACTACTTTGAGAAACTTCGTTTTTCTTAACATATCTTCACGCTCCAAACAAAAAAATTGGGACCAATCCATCTCTGAATTCCGTCCCAATTTGCCATTCGCCTTTCACCTTTCGCCCTTCGCCTTTCGCCCTTTGCCTTTCGCCCTTTGCCTTTCGCCCTTCGCCTATTTCCCTAACGTCGCTACCATAACCGCTTTAATCGTATGTAAACGGTTTTCAGCTTCGTCAAAAACGATTGACATTGGTGATTCGAATACATCTTCAGAAACTTCCATAGATTCTAAACCAAATTTAGCATAGATATCTCTACCCACTTCAGTTTCTAAGTTGTGGAATGCTGGTAAGCAATGCATAAATTTAACATTTGGATTTTGAGTTGCTTTCACAACATTCATATTGATTTGGTAAGGAGTTAACAATTTGATTCTCTCTTCCCAAACTGCTGCAGGTTCTCCCATAGATACCCAAACATCTGTGTATAAGAAATCTACACCTTTAACACCCTCAGAAACATTTTCAGTTAAAGTGATGGTTGCACCGGTTTCTTTAGCGATCTCTCTACATTTGGCTACTAATGCTTCTTCCGGCCAGCATTGTTTTGGAGCTACTGCGCGGAAATCCATTCCCATTTTTGCAGCACCAACCATCAAACTATTACCCATGTTGTTTTTTGCATCTCCTAAATAAGCAAATGAAACTTGGTGTAAAGGTTTATCACTGTGTTCCATCATGGTTAAAAAGTCAGCTAAAATTTGAGTTGGGTGAAATTCAGTGGTTAATCCGTTCCAAACAGGAACACCGGCATAAGCACCTAAAGTTTCCACAATCTCCTGAGCATATCCGCGATACTCAATACCATCATACATTCTACCTAAAACACGGGCAGTGTCTTTCATGGATTCTTTTTTTCCCATTTGAGAACCAGCTGGTCCTAAATAAGTTACATGTGCACCTTGATCTAAAGCAGCTACTTCAAATGCGCAACGAGTACGTGTTGAATCTTTTTCGAAAAGAAGTACAATGTTTTTACCTGTTAATGTAGGTTGTTCTGTACCTGCATATTTAGCAGCTTTTAAATCTGCTGAAAGTTTTAATAAATACTTGATCTCCGCTGGAGTAAAATCCAACAATTTTAGGAAATTTCTGTTTCTTAAATTGAATGCCATAATTGTATTTTTTTAATGTTAAGTTATACTAAATCAAAAGAATACATGTCCAAATAGTGGGACTCTGTATCGAGGTGCAAAGGTACAAAAATTCTTCGTATTTTCGTTAACTTCTGATTAATTGTATTTTATGAAATATAATAAGCAAACAGATTTGTCGTTTAATCCATTACTATTGAAAAAATCAATACCGGTATTTAGATCACTTTTCGTTTCAAGAAATAGTGTATTTTTGCATCAGAATATTGAAAAATGTTCAAATTTGTTGAATAATCTTTTTAAAAAATAAAAAATAATAAAAACGTATGAAAAAAATTGTTTTAGTTACTTTGTTAAGTGCATTCTTTAGCTTCACTTTTGCTCAACAAGCTGCACCTGCAGTGCCAACCATCGGACAAAAAGCGCCTGAGTTAGCATTCCAAAACCCACAAGGTAAAACCATGAAATTATCTGACCTTAAAGGCAAAGTGGTTTTGATCGATTTTTGGGCTTCCTGGTGTCGTCCTTGCAGAATGGAAAACCCAAATGTAGTGGCTATGTACAACAAATACCATGATAAAGGATTTGAAATTTATAGTGTTTCTTTAGATAAAGATAAAGCTTCCTGGGAAAACGCGATTAAAACAGATGGTTTGATTTGGCCTAACCATGTGAGTGATTTGCAATACTGGAATTCAGAAGGGGCTCGTATTTATGGCGTTAGAAGTATTCCTTCAACTGTATTAGTGGATAAAGATGGAAAAATTATTGCCCTTAATTTAAGGGGCGCAGCTTTAGAACAAGCATTAGAAAAAATATTTGGTGCAAAATAAATATAAAAGCCGGTTTTAAACCGGCTTTTTTTATTTTAAAAGGTTGATCAAATATTGACCATATCCACTTTTTAACAGGGGTTGTGCAATCTCTTCCAATTGAGCACTATTGATAAAACCCCTTTTATAAGCAACCTCCTCAATACATCCAATTTTTTGTCCCTGACGATCTTCAATAACCTGAACAAATTGTGTGGCATCGATTAATGATTTGAATGTTCCGGTATCCAGCCAGGCTGTTCCACGAGCCATTTTGGAAACTTTTAGTTTTTTGTTTTCCAGATAATAGCGGTTCACATCAGTGATCTCGTATTCTCCTCTTTTACTAGGTTGAATATTTCGGGCAACATCCACTACAGAATTATCATAAAAATATAATCCGGGAACCGCATAGTTGGATTTGGGTTGTAACGGCTTCTCTTCTATGGAAACAGCATTCATTTCCTTGTCAAATTCAACAACTCCATATCTTTCAGGATCCGATACGTGGTAGGCAAAAACAATACCACCATCCGGATTGTTGTTGCTGATCAGATTCTCTTCAAAATCAGCTCCATAAAAAATATTATCGCCCAAAATGAGTGATGCTTTATCTCGTCCAATAAAATCCGCTCCTAAAACGAAAGCTTGAGCTAAACCATTCGGAACATGTTGCACCACATATTCAAACCGGCATCCCAATCTGGAACCATCACCCAATAATCTTTCAAAATGGGGCAAATCATGAGGGGTAGAAATAATCAAAATCTCATTAATACCTGCTTGCATCAATGTGGAAATAGGGTAGTAGATCATCGGTTTATCATAAATGGGCATCAGCTGTTTGCTCATGGCCAACGTAATAGGATGTAAACGGGTTCCGGATCCACCGGCTAAAACAATACCTTTCATAACTTGTAAATTTTTACAAAAATACTAAATAAAGTAACAGGTAACAGGTAATAGGTAGCAGGTAGCAAGTAGCAAGTAGCAGGTAACAGGTAATAGGTAACAGGTAACATTTTGTAAATAAAGGATATATGATAAAATTTCTTGAATGATAACAAAATACAAATAAAAATTTTTTTGAAAAAATAAAAATAGAGAATTTTTATTATATATTTGCGATTGAAAAATATGCTACTTATTCTAAAATCGAACTTATGAAAACTACCATTATGCAAGAAAAAAGTATATCATTTGCTATTCAAATTGTAAATTTGATAAAAGATATTCAACAAAATCAAAAGGAATTTATTTTAACTAATCAATTATTGAGATCTGGAACTGCAATTGGTGCAATGCTTTCAGAAGGTGAGTTTGCCGAAAGTAATGCAGATTTTATCCATAAGCAATCTGTTGCATTAAAAGAAGCAAATGAAACTAAATATTGGCTAATAATCCTCTATAAAACTGGATATTTACATTCTGATAAATTCAATTTTTATTATTCATCAAATTATGAAATAATTAAAATGTTAATTTCATCAATCAAAAGTCTTAAACAAAAAAATAAAAATTAATAATTTTTTCTTTTGACACATTTTTCAACCAATCTCGTGTTTTTCAAAATAATTTGTTACCTGTAACCTGTCACCTCTAACCTGTTACCTGTAACCTGTCACCTCTAACCTGTTACTTTATTTAGTATTTTTCAAAAAAATTGTTACCTGTAACCTCTAACCTGTTACTTTATTTCGTAATTTTGTAGCTTGTTTTTTATTAAAGCTAAAGCTATGAATTTTATTGAAGAAATTATCGAAGAGGACCTAAAAAATGGCAAAAACGGAACCAAAGTACATACCCGTTTTCCTCCGGAACCTAATGGTTACCTGCACATTGGACATGCTAAATCAATCTGTTTGAATTTTGGATTAGCTCAGAAGTATAATGGCCAGTGCAATCTTCGTTTGGATGATACCAATCCAACAAAAGAGGATGTTGAATATGTTGATTCTATCAAAGAGGATATTCAATGGTTAGGTTTCCAGTGGGCTGCAGAATATTATGCTTCCGATTATTTCGATCAATTGTATCAATGGGCTGAATGGCTTATTCAAAACAATCTCGCTTATGTAGATGATTCTACACAGGAAGAGATCAGTTTGGGCCGTGGCGTTCCTACTAAACCCGGAACCGAAAGTCCATATAGAAATAGAACTGTTGAGGTAAATCTCGACATTTTCCGTAGAATGAGAGCGGGTGAATTTGCTGAAGGCTCTAAAGTACTTCGCGCAAAAGTGGATATGGCTTCCCCTAATATGCACATGAGAGATCCCATTTTGTACAGAATCCTTCATGCTGAACACCACAGAACCGGAAATAAATGGTGTATTTATCCTATGTACGATTACGCACATGGTCAAAGTGACTCGATAGAAGGGATTACCCATTCTATCTGTACCTTAGAGTTTGAAGTGCACCGTCCTTTATATGACTGGTTTTGTGATACTTTAAAAATCCATCATCCTCAACAAATTGAGTTTGCCCGTTTAAATCTGAACTATACCATCATGAGCAAACGCAAATTGATGTTATTGGTTCAGGAAAAATATGTGATGGGTTGGGATGATCCCAGAATGCCCACCATTTCAGGGTTAAGAAGAAGAGGTTACTCTCCTGAATCAATCCGTAATTTTGCGGAAACTGTAGGTGTGGCTAAAAGAGAAAATATTATTGATGTGAATCTGTTGGAGTTTTGTGCCAGAGAACATTTGAATAAAGTGGCTCAACGCAGAATGGCCGTTCTGGATCCTGTTAAACTGATTATCGATAACTATCCTGATGGGCAAGTGGAACTGATGAATGCTGTCAATAATCCTGAAGATCCTGAAGGGGGAACCAGACAAGTGCATTTTGCTAAAGAATTATGGATAGAAAGAGCCGATTTTAAAGAGGATGCTGATAAAAAGTTCTTCCGGTTAACCATTGGTGGCGAAGTGCGCTTAAAATACGCTTATATCATCAAATGTACCCATATTGTTAAAGATGATGCAGGAAATATTCTTGAAATCCATGCTACTTATGATCCTGAAACCAAAAGTGGAATGGAGCAAAGTAACCGTAAAGTGAAAGCAACGATCCATTGGTTGTCGGTGGAGCATGCTCAACAAGCAGAAGTGCGCTTGTTTGATAAATTGTTTACTGTTCCTGAACCTGATAATACTGAAGAAGGAAAAACCTTCTTAGATTATATCAATCCCAATTCAATGGTAGTGATTGACGGTTTTGTGGAAGAAACCATGTCTTTGGAAAATACCCATCCTTACTATCAATTTGAAAGAACCGGTTATTTCTGTATTGATAAAGATTCAACATCTCAAAAATTAGTGTTTAACAAAACCGTTGGATTGAAAAGTTAATATGGCTTGTTTGTCTGATTATGAAGTAAAGGTTTTATTGGCCTTAAATGAAAGTTTAAAAGGGAATAAAAAATTCTCTGATTTTCTATTGCATAATGGATTTCCTGAATTATCCGCATTTTCTGCAGCAGTTCATTCCAATACGGAAGCTTTGGATTGGCTGTTAAAAAACGGATATCCTGAATTTGCGATTTTAAGTAATGCCATTGATGGGGAAGATAACGCTATTCAATGGCTGGAAAAATACAATTTTCACTTGATGTCCCTCTTTGCGGCTGCGTGTCGCAAAGAGGATCAAGCGATTAAGTGGTTTGTTGATAATAATTTGGATGTTTTTGTTTTTTTAATCAGAACCATCCACGACCAGCTCTTATTCCAGTCGTGGGATTCTTCAGATCCTCACCGAATGAGGAGATCCTGATTAATTTATAAATTTCATTAATTCGTCTTTTGAAGATTGGAACGAGAAAGCATCAGTTACCTGATAATAGTTGTTTTTGTCGTTACAAAACTGATATGCATATTTAGCAAACTCTAATTTATTACTTTCAAAAGAGAATAATCTGACAATCTGAACAATTTGAGCAGTACACATTCTGTTTCTGGATACAATTTGTTTAGCTTTGGTCAATTTACCGGATTCAAAACTATCGCTTCTAATGGAATTTAAAGCGGTATTAAACTCGTTATTAGACATACAAGGGGTGTTGTTTCCTTGATGTCCGTTATTCCCGTTATTCCCATGATTTCCATTGTTTCCATTATTTCCATGGTTTCCTTGGTTATTATTATTCCCATAATTCCCGTTATTTCCATTATTACCTGGGTTGCCATAATTTCCATTATTTCCTTGGTTGCCATAGTTATTTCCTCCGGGATAATTATTTCCATTATTAGGATGACAATCAGAAGGAATGGTTTGATTATTATATTTTTTTCCACTATTTCCCCAATAATTCCCATAGTTTCCAAAACCAGGATTCAAATAGGAATAGTAGTCGTTATAATAACTATAATTCGGATATATGATAGACATTGTTAACATGGGATTAATATTCATATTGGTTGACTTAAACAAATAAGCCCCATTTATAAATTTAATTTCATAATTATTAAAACGAGGTTGTGCGTTAATAGAAATATTTTGACCTAAAATATTTTGATCAAAGTTATCCATCTCAATTCTTACCCGGTATTGTTGTTGGATATTCATTCCTTGAACTCTTATAGAATTAACAGAGTATTGGTTTTGTAAAACATCATCAACAAACACCCAAAATCTTTGGTTAAAGTTTTGAGAAGAGATCGTGATTGAACCCCATTGCGCAAACATGCTGAGTGAGAAAAACGATAAAATAATAGTTGCAAGAATTTTTTTCATAATTTTTAATTTTATTATTGGAATGCAAAAATAAATAAAAGTTTAAAGCTGAAATTTTAAGAATTTTTTTTTTGAGAAAGAATACATGCAATTGTAGCCACTAATGAAATAGGTCTCTCTGTGATTCTTAGTGGCTACAACATACATGCGGGACAAAATTGTAGTCAATTTTTTATGAGGATTCAAAATTATATCTAATTTTTTTTAAAGTCAAAAAAAAGGGTAAATTTTAACATTTTAGTCCAAAATTCTGAACGAGCGCATGATTTTATGTCAAAAATGTTAAGAATTTGCATTTAAAGTTAAAAATCGTGCATTTTTGAACCCTACTTCAGCCTCCATTTTTAACAGATTTTGGTGTCCAAAAATCGATTTTAAGGGGTAAAAAGAAACTTTTTGGAAAAGTATTGAAATATTTTTTTTATTTCTCTGCATGAGGGTTGCCATATTGGCACTTTATTGTACCTCAATGAGTATAACTTTTTTATTCGAGACCAAAATTATAACGAATTTTGAAAATAACCAAATTTTTATCAATTTTTAAGAAAAAAGTGATACATTGAAAAAAAACGTCTTATTTTTGACCAAAAATGTTAGAAAAAAAACAGATTATTGTAAAAAATATGCAATAATCTGTTTTTTTTAAGAAGATTCCTGTATAAAACAGGTGTTTTTTTTAGATTTGTGGATTTCTTACAATTCTGGTTCCACAAGTTGGATTTCCTAACTGTCCAGCTTCTGTAATAATACACTCTTTTCCCCCATTTTCAACGAAATAGAGCGCAGCACGAATTTTTGGAGCCATGGACCCTTCTGTAAAATGACCCTCTTCTAAATATCTTTTAGCATCGTTTACAGTGATGACATCAAGGGCTTGTTCATTTTCTTTTCTGAAGTTGATATATACTTTAGGAACATCAGTAAGAATATAAAACTCATCTGCTTTCATTTCAACTGCAGCAAGTGCAGAAGCTAAATCTTTATCAATTACAGCTTCCATCCCTTTTCCACCATGTTGATTACGAACAACCGGAATACCACCACCACCACATGTGATCACAACATAACCGGAAGTTGCTAATCTTTGAACTACATCAATATTACTTATATGAAGAGGTTTTGGGGATGCAACGATTTTTCTCCAGCCATTACCTTTAGGATCTTCTGCAAATTTCGCACCTGTTTCAGCTGCAAAATGGTCAGCTTGTTCCTTTGTATAATAAGGGCCTACAGGTTTGGTTGGTTTTTGAAAAGCAGGATCATTTTCATCTACTACTACTTGTGTAACCAATGTGATCACGTGTTTGCGAATTCCACCTTTAAAAAAGATGTTTCTGAATGCTAATTCAATCATATATCCAATAGATCCTTGTGTTTCAGCAACACAAACATCCATAGGCATCGCTTCGATTCCATAAGTTTTTAATCCTGCATCATGTTGAAGCATTACATTTCCAACTTGTGGACCGTTTCCGTGACCAATTACTAAATCATAATCCTGTTCATACAATTTGTTCAGGGACTTGCAAGTTTCCATTACATTATCCAACTGTACCTGATATGTGCCTTTTTGATTACTTCTCAATAACGCATTTCCGCCAAAGGCAACCATTGCTAATTTCTTCATAAAAAGTTTCTCTTTTTAGTTTTTTAAACGATAATATTTGTTTTAAATTTTAGATTTACCAGATTTGTGCTCTTTTTTCAGGTGCTAACCACATGGCGTCACCCTCTTTTACTTTAAATGCTTCAATAAATGGGGTGATATGAGGAAGTGCTCCATTTACTCTCCATTTACCTAATGAATGTGGATCCTCTTTGGTGCGACGTAACATTTCTGCATCACGGATATTTCCACCCCAAACCATAGCATAAGCTATGAAAAATCTTTGTTCAGGAGTAAAACCATCCATCGCAACTTGTTGTACAGTAGAATCTTGAATAGCTTTTTGTAAAGCCACAAAAGAGATATTCAAACCACCATTATCTGCAATATTTTCACCTAATGTAAACACACCATTGGCTTGAACATTAGGAAGAACAGTAATGTTATTGTAAAAGTCAACCAAAATCTTAGAACGTTCAGCAAAATTTTTGCTATCTGCTTCACTCCACCAGTCTGTTAAATTACCTTTTTTGTCATAATATCTTCCGGCATCATCAAAACCATGAGTCATTTCATGTCCGATAACAACTCCAATAGCACCATAATTTACAGCATCATCAGCATTCATATCAAAAAATGGAGGTTGTAGGATTCCTGCAGGGAAACAGATCTCGTTGGTTGATGGATTGTAGTATGCATTAACGGTTTGTGGAGTCATTCCCCATAAAGTTGGATCTACCGGTTTTCCGATTTTGCTTAATTGATAGTTGTTTTCAAAAATTCTGGATCTTAAAATGTTGGCATAATAACTATCATTTTTGATCTCTAAGGCAGAATAATCTCTCCATTTGTCAGGATAACCCACTTTTACAACAATGGCATGTAGTTTGTCAATAGCTTTCACTTTTGTTGAATCTGACATCCATGTAAGTTCTTTAAAACGAAGCTCCATCGCTACTTTCAAATTGGCTACTAATTTTTCCATTCTTACTTTAGCTTCAGCAGGAAAATGTTTTTCAACATACATTTGTCCAACTGCTTCACCTAATGAACCATCAACAGTCTCAATCACTTTTTTCCATCTTGGTTTATCTGCTTCTTTTCCGGATAATACTTTGTTATAGAAGTGGAAATCAGCTTTTACAAAATCACTACTTAAATAAGGTGCAGCACTATTAATCACATTCCAAGCCAAATATGCTTGTATCGTTTTAATATCGGTTTTACCTAAAATTTTGTTTAATCCTTTGATATAATCAACCTGACCTACATTAACAGAAGTCAAAGTTCCTAGATGAATCGTATTTAAGTATGCTTTTACATCAAAGTTTGGGAACAACTTTTGAAACTCTTCAATAGTTTTCATATTGTAAGTTGCATTAGGATCTCTCAATACTTCTTTTGGGGCAAAAACTCTAGCCATTTCTGTTTCCAGTTTTAAAACATCTTTTGCTAATTGTTCCTCTTTTCCTTCCATACCAACGATCTTAGAATATCCGGAAATTTTGAACATTGTAGTTAACAAAGTAATATATTCATTTCTGATATCCTGCATTCCTTTTTCTAAATAGTAGTCTCTATCCCCAATTCCTAAACCGGTTTGCCAGATCCAGGCAATATTCATAGCACTGTTTTTTGGATCAGCTTCTCCAAAAATTCCAAAGAATGGAGAATTTCCGGATAGATGCATCTCTCCTAAAATAAATGGAAGATCTTTAATGTTTTTTAACTGAGCAATCTTATTTAACTCAGGTTGAATTGGAGCGGAACCCTGTTTTTCAATCGTTACAGTGTCCATACCCATATTGTATAAATCAGCAATTTTTTGTTTAATACTCCCTTGTTGATGTTTCCCTTTTGCAATATCAGTAATCAAACTTTTTAATTGAATTTTGTTGTTTTCGGCCAATTGGTCAAAAGTTCCAAAACGGGAATATTCAGCAGTTAATGGATGTTTGTCCATCCAGCCACCGGTAGCGTAGCGATAAAAATCGTTTACAGGATTAGCCTTTGTATCCATATTGGCTTTGGATATTCCAGAAGTCAATTCTTTTACGGTTACTTGTTTGGTTTCCTTACATGATGCAAATAAAATAATAGTACCCATCATGATTAATTTAAAATAGTTTTTCATTTTTTTTGTTAATTGTTTGGTTATTAATAAAATATAACTTAAAACCTCAATTTTTTAGAAGATGCAAAAATACACGAATTTTTGAATCGGAATGTTGTTATATTAAAAAAAATAGAGGCGTTTTTTTCATACTTTTGTACCGCATTTTTCTTTTTACAATTTAGTAGGTATGCTCCATTTTAAATCTGTTACACTTGAAGATCAAAATAAACTTGGTGATAAACTCAACTCTCTGAATTGCAATCTTTTAAACTATAGTTTTGTGGTGCAGTTTTTGTATCGAAATGTGATCGGTTTCAGTTATGCTGTTTATAAAGATTTTATCATTTCCAAAATTCAAATTCAAAATAAAGATTATTTTTTGTTTCCGGTCGGAGAAGGGGATTATTTTGAAGTTTTTGAAGAGATCAAAAAGTATGCCTTTTCTAATCAGAATAAACTCCGTTTTTTCCAGTTTTGTGCCGTCAATGGTGAACGCCTTCTGGAATGGGCTGAATTGTTAAAAACGGAAGGATACTCCTATATTTTTTATCCCTCTCGAGAGGAGTTTGAGTATATCTATCTGACCGATGCACTCGCTACGTTGAACGGACATTCATTAAAAGCAAAAAGAAACCACATTCACTATTTTGAGAAAAATTATTCCTGGAGTTTTGAAAAAATTACAAAAAACCATATTCCGGATATTCAATATTTTAGTTCTAAATGGGACTCTGAAAAAAAGATTTATGCCACTTCCAGACTAAATATGGAAAATGAAGCATTACAAGAAGCATTTCAATATTTTTCAGAACTGCAATTATCCGGAGTTCTTTTGAAAGTGGATCAGGAGATTGTTGCTTTTTCTATTGGCGCTTTACTGAATGACGATACCTGGCTGGTGCTGTTTGAAAAAGCGGATCGAAATGTAAGAGGCGCCTATACCATGATCAATAAACTGTTTGCTCAGGAGATCGCAACCGGATACCAATATATCAATCGTGCTGAAGATGGGGGAGTGGAAGGTTTGCGAAAAGCAAAACAATCGTACCATCCTGATTATATGAATGAAGTTTTCCATTTAACAATATATAATGAAAAATGAAAAATGAAGAATGAAAAATCAATAGACCCGAGCTTTAGCTCGGGTCTATTGAAATCAATAATGAATAATGAATAATCAATAATGAATAATGAATAATTGTCCGTTGTCCGTAGTCTAAAAAAAATATACCCTATGAAAAAATTTATCTCCTTAATTTGTATTGCTTCCCTTTTAACAATCTTATTCTCATTTAAATCAGTTCATTTTATTTCTGATGCCAAATACAGAGCGCAAGTTGAAAAAGATTTTTTAGCCAGGAAAGAGCTTGCGAAAGGAAGAGCAACCCAGCTTTTTTCAGTTTTTGATCAAAATATCAGTGCAGATGAAAAAGAAGCATTACAGTTTTTATATGCCTATATGCCATTGAGCGATTTAGCTGATTATGACGGAAATTTCTTTTTAAAACAAGTGCAATATGCTTTCAAAGCGAAAGAGGAGATGCCTTGGGGAAAAACAATTCCGGAAGATATTTTCAGACACTTTGTTTTGGTGTATAGAGTGAATAATGAAAATCTGGATACTGCAAGAATCGTTTTTTTTAACGAATTAAAGGATCGGGTGAAAAACTTGTCTATGTATGATGCTGCTTTGGAAGTGAACCATTGGTGTCATGAAAAAGTGACCTATCGAGGTGCCGATGGAAGAACATCTGCTCCTTTGGCTACTGTCAGAACCGCTTTAGGCAGATGCGGAGAACAATCTACATTTACAGTTACCGCACTAAGAGCTGTAGGAATACCTGCTCGTCAATGCTATACACCCAGATGGGCACATTCTGATGATAACCATGCCTGGGTTGAGGTTTGGATTGATGGAAAATGGTATTATCTGGGCGCTTGTGAACCTGATCCTGAATTGAATATGGGATGGTTTTCAACCCCGGCTACCCGAACGATGATGGTGCACACTAATGTTTTTGGTAAAAATGATTTACCGGATGAAAAAAATCTGGTAACTCCGCTCTATACGATTTCTAATATGTTGAATCATTATACTGAAACCAAAAAAATTAAAGTAACCGTTTTAGATGAAAATAAGAAACCTGTTCAGGATGCTGTTGTTACATTCAGACTTTACAATTATGCAGAATATTATCCGATTGCCAAACAAAACAGTAATGAAAAAGGGGAAGCTCAGATTACGACCGGAATGGGAGATCTGTTGATTTGGGCAACTAAAGATGGAAAATACAATTATCAAAAAATTGACGTAAGAAAACAAAATGAGATTACCCTCATCATGAGTAGAAAAGAGGGTGAAACTTATACTGAAACTTTCGATATTTTTCCACCGGTAGAGAAAAAGGTGGTCAGGGATATTCCACAGGCAGTTAAGGATAAACATGCCAAAAGGCTGCATTATGAAGATTCTCTTAGAAATAAATATGTAGCCACTTTTATGACCGAAGAGGAAACGCGTTCCATTCACAACGAAAATTTAACACCTGAACAAATTGCCGATGCCATCCTAAGGAGTGAAGGAAATTATGCTGAAATAATTAAATTTTTAAATAATCATTCCAAAAAAGAGGATTATCTATTTTTGAATGACTTTTTGAAATCCTTATCCGACAAAGATTTGAGAGATACTCCTGCAGATATTCTGGAAGCACATGTTACCCATTATACCTCTTTTTCAGGAAATATCAAACATGTTGAGTTCATTCCCAAAAGTGAAGATCCCTATTTCAAAGGGATCATGCCAGCCCGTATTGCCAATGAGTTGATCAGACCATGGCGCCCATTCCTGAAAGAGGAGATGAGTAAGATATTGGGGGCACAAACGTATGTGGATGCCGTTATGCAATGGATTAAAAAAAATATAGTGGTTAATAAAACGGATAACTACTACAATTGTCCCATTTCACCCAGAGGTGTTTTTGAATTGAGAATCGCGGATCCCCTTTCCAGAGATATTTTCTTTGTGGCTGTTTGTCGATCCATGAATATTCCGGCTTACCTCGATTTAGCAACTGAAAAATTGTATGTATATGAAAATGGTACCTGGAAAGATGTACAATTTGAGGCATCTGAAAAACCAGTATCAATGCAAAAGGGTAAACTTGAATTGAATTTTAAACCCACAGAAAAACAAAAATCATTAAAACTAACTTATTGGATCCATTTTACCATTGCCAGATTTGAAAATGGGGAGTTTGTTACCTATGATTTTGAAAATGATCCCAGAATGGCAGATTTCCCTGCAACATTAGCGTTAGACCCCGGTTATTATATGTTGTCAACCGGTAATCGCTATTCAGATGGCGTCGTACTTTCCAGATTAGAGTTTTTCACCGTTGAACTGGGAAAAACGGTGACAAAAGATATTATCATCAGAGATTTAGTGCCAAGAGATCAGAATTTTGGGTCCATTGATTTAAAACAACCCCTTTTCGGCACCTTACAAGGAAAAACATTAGAATCTGTAATGGGAGAAAAAAAGATGGTGCTATGTTTTATTGATCCAACCAGAGAACCGACCAGACATCTATTTAAAGATATTGCAGAACTTAGAAAAGAGTTTGAAAGTTGGGGTGGCACCATTTTGTTTGTGATCCCATCTTCCAAAAATACCGGTAATTTCCATTTTGAAAAATGGGGATTACCAAAACAATCCCAATTTATTGTGGATGAACAGTCTGCATTTTTAAAGAAACTGCTAAAAGATACTAAAATGGAGTTCAAGGATGAGTATCCTTTATTGTTGATCATCAATGAAAAGGGACAGCTGACCTCCAAATCGGAAGGGTACCGGATTGGGGCAGGGGAGATGATCTTGAAGGGACTTTGATTCGTAATGCTCAGATTGCTCGAATGCTCGAATGCTCGAATGCTCGAATGCTCAGATTGCTCGAATGCTCGAATGCTCGAATGCTCGAATGCTCGAATGCTCGAATGCTCGAATGCTCAGATTGCTCGATTGCTCGAATGCTCAAATGCTCGAGTGCTCAATGTGCTCGATGTGCTCAGAATGGGTTGTTAAATTAAATTTTTAAATAATATGAAAAAAAGTATCTCGTTACAACCGGTAACTAAGAAGTCAAAAATGAGACTTTATTTGGGCGTTATTGCACTTTTGTTTGCAGTAGGATTGCCCATTTATTCCCAGATCAAGCATGGTGAAATTGGTTCTATTCAATGGATTTTTATGTTTCTGTTCTTTGCTCAGGGAGTGATCTACATTTTAGTAGGGTTAGGTAAAAATGTATCAGACCTATTTGGAAAAAAGACATATCTCATTTTTGATGAGGATGAGATCAGATTCAAAACCTCTAATTATGATAAAGAGGTCATTTTAAAGGCTGATCAGATCCTGAAAATTGAATTACAAGCCAAATTTAATGATTTTTATTTAAAAGATGATCAAATTGTAAAAATGTATTTAACCGGATTTGAATATGCATTAATTCAGGAGATCAAAGAGGGGATCACCGAGTATGCCCAGATCAATGGGATTTCAGTGGAATCCAAATAAGAACCTTATAATGAAAAAATTGATTATCTTTTTTTTAACATTGATACTATTTTTTAGTTGTTCATTTTTTCATCCTCTGAAAGAAGATAACTACACCCAAACATATTCATTACCCGGAACTATACCAATTAATGACACTCTTTTTTGTGATTATAATAAAATTTCAAATATAGATTGGCTGGAATACGCGAATTGGATAATAAATGTCTATGGTGAAGATTCTCCGGAATGCAAACGATGCATTCCTATTTCGTTTAATTCTGCTGATTTTGGTCCGTGTTACATCAATTTTTTTCCTGAATTTTGGAGATATCCGGCATTGAAAGAGTTACCAGTAATTGGAATATCACAAGAACAAGCCAGGCAATATTCCAAATGGAGATCAGATCGGGTTTTCGAACATCTTTTAATAGAATTGGGAAAACTAAGATATAATCCTAATCAAACACCTGATGATTGCTTTACAATTGAAAGATATTATAATGGAGCGTTAGATTCATTAGTTATTGGTGGAAAATTAGCGTATTATCCATGTTATTCACTTCCCACTATTGAAGATCGAAAAGTGATTTTGAAAGTTTCTGACTCCTTATATCAAAAAAATTACAGATATTTTGATATAAAATCTTATTCTGATTTTCAATTGAAACATCCACATGTCTGGTGTGATATAAATCCTTGCCAAAATGATACTTTTTATGTTCCCATGATTTATAATTTGAATTTACAATCTTGGAGGCCTCTATTATTTCATATCAGAGGAAATGTTGCAGAATGGTTGGATAACGATTACTATATCGCCGGAGGGAGCTGGAAGGATACCTATCAATCTATTATGGAAAAAGATACCGTTTTCTGTGATTTACCTAATAACTATACCGGTTTCCGGAATGTTTGCCGATGGAAAAAGTGGAATCCATAAAATAAATTTGCTTTATTTAAAAAAAAATATCTATTTTTGAACCCTCGTTGAAATGAATGAATCTTTCAATGTAAGAAGTCATAGTGTAAATAAATGTAATCAAAACGTATGAAAAAAATTACAATCTTATTCTTTTGCTTATCAGTTTTTATGATTCTTTCTGCTCAAAATGATTGGGTAAAATGTGGAACAGGGACAGAGTTTAGTGTCGCTTTAAAATCTGATGGAACCCTTTGGTCTTGGGGAAGCAATATGAACGGTCAACTGGGTACTGGGAATACCGTAAATTATTAAAAACCTATTCAAATTGGAGAACAAAATGATTGGAGTAGTTTTGAAGTAGGATCTTTCCATGTTATTGCTTTAAAAAATGATGGAACCCTATGGAGTTGGGGTTTAAATGGAAATGGACAATTGGGGTTAGGTGATTTAATTCAAAGAAATGAACCGGTTCAAATTTCTTCTAATCAAGTTTGGAAATCGGTTTCTTGTGGATTGACTCATACATTAGCTCTTACACTGGATGGAAAAATGTGGGGTTGGGGATTAAATGGGAATGGTCAATGTGGGTTAGGTGAAATATCACAATCCAATACTCCTCTTCCGGTTGATACCACCCACACTTATGTTCAAATATCGTGTGGCGCATCTCATACGTTAGCTATTAGATCAGATAGTACTTTATGGTCTTTTGGATTTAATGGAAATGGTGAACTAGGCAGTGGATATACTGAAGACAGTATGTATCCTATTCTCATTGATTCAATTTCAAAATGGGTTGAAGTTTCTGGTGGTTTTTCTTTTTCTTTAGCAAGAAAAGATGACGGTACTATCTGGAGTTGGGGTTTTAATGGAAATGGACAACTGGGTCTTGGTAATACTATTCAACAAAATAGTCCAACTCAAATTGGAACGAATAGTAATTGGTTGTATATAAATGCAGGTTCAAGTTATTGTTTTGCTATTAATGAAAACAACGAACTCTTTGGATGGGGGTATAATGGACTTGGTCAGTTAGGAATTCCGGTATCAACAACTCAAAGTTCTCCAGTACAAATTGGCAATGAAACAGATTGGTTCTACATTAGTGGGGCTAAAGGATATGCATATAATGGAACCTTATATGGGAACCATTCTATAGGAATAAGATCTACTTTAAATAACCTTTGTGCTACCGGAGCTAATTATATTGGCCAACTTGGCAATAATACATTGGTTGCCACTTCAGCATTTAATTGTAATATTGGGAGTGTTGATGTAGAGAATTTCAGCCAGGAAACTCATTCAGTAACTCTATTCCCTAATCCTTCCAGTGACATGGTTACGGTTAATATCAACAAAGATAATTATCAGACTTACAGCTATCGATTATTTGACATGAATGGGAAATTGGTTCTTGAAAGTAAAATTATGGAACCCAATTTTAAAATAGATGTTTCTACATATCCTAAAGGAATCTATTTCCTTTTACTAGAAAATGGATTGGAAAGCTACAAAGAAAAAATTATTGTTCAATAACAAACTCTTTTCCCTGACAACACTGATATCCCATTTGTAAGGTGGTGTGTTCTATCCCTTTGCTTTCGAGGATCTGCTCAATCTCCCTTTTCAGTTCCATCACTTTAATCATGTCAATGTTATCATGTACATTGATATGTGCCTCAAAATGAAGCTGCTCCTCATTAAGCTGCCATAGATGAATGTGATGGATGTCTTTAATTTCATTGATTTTTTCAATATCCTCTACAATTTCCTGAATATTAATATTGGAGGGTGCCGATTGCATTAATATTGCAGTGGATTGTTTCAAAATCTCCCAGGCATGATATATGATGTAAACCCCTACAATAATGGTGATCAAAGGATCTATCCATACAATATCAAATAACCAGATCGCTAAACCGCCAATAATTACTGCAACGGAAGATAATGTATCCCCTAATAAATGTAAATAGGCTGCTCTGATATTGATGTTTTTGTCCTTATCTTTTTGCAAAATCAATACTGAAAATCCGTTAGCCAATAATCCAATTACCGCTACAACCAGCATCAATAACCCTTTGATGGGTTCAGGATTAAAAAACCGATCATAAGCTTCTTTAAATAAAAACAAACAAATCGCAATTAAAATAAGGGCATTAAAAAGAGCCGTCAAAATCTCCACTCTTTTGTATCCAAAAGTACGTTTCATATCCGCTTCCTTATGACTCATTTTATTGGCCATAAAAGCAAAAATCAGTGCTAATGTATCCCCTAAATTATGAATCGCATCCGATAACAATGCAAGACTTCCGGAAATCAATCCGCCCACGATTTCTGTTACTGTAATAATGACATTCAATAAAGTAACCCAAAAGAGATTCTTCCCATGAATATCTGTATGATGGTGGTGCCCTTCGTGAGCATGAGTATGATTATGTTCCATTTCTGTATCAATTTAACTATGCAAAAATAAACCAAAAAATCACACCAAAAGTTAAATAAAAATTAGCTTATTTTCACATTCGCTTATTAGCTTATTATTTTGTATTTTTGCAGGCTAAAATTTAATGAAAAGAATATGAAATCTGAAGAAAAAGAGAACGGAAAGAGATCTATTGATACCAAAAAGAACAGAAAAGCAATTAAAGTGGGATTGTTCGGGTTATCAGCACTGATTGTGTTTTATTTAGGTGCTAATTTTTTAATGGGAAATCAGGTGTTTGGTTACAACAAAACTTTATATGCGATTTTTGATAACGCAAAAGGATTACCTACAGGAACGGGAGTTTTTGTGAATGGTTTCAAAATCGGAAAAGTGGTTAAAATTGAATTAACAGATGAGGTTCCTGCCAGAGTAAAAGCGACTTTAAATATTTATGAAGAGATTAATATTCCTTCAGATTCCCGATTTGAATTGGGTGCAAAAGATATTTTAGGGGGTTTGGTTATCAATCTAAAATTGGGAACCAGTACCAAAATGGCAGAAGATGAGGATAATATGACCGCTGTTCTAATCCCAGCTGTTACGGATGGATTGGATGGAATTAAAGATCAGTTGGGCTCAATTATGTCATCAATTGATACAGTTGCCTTAGAATTGAAAGATATTTTACATTCTGAAAATGGTCCATCCTCATTAAAAAACATCTTTACCAACTTAGAATCTACAACGGCCGAATTAAATCTGTTATTGAATCAAAACAGATCTAAATTTGGTAAAATTGTGACCAATTTGGATGAATTTGCTTTAACTTTAAAAACGGAAGCTCCTAAACTAAAAGCTATTATCGATAATTTTGATAAAATATCCAGCGATATTGCCAAAGAAGATTTGGCTCAGGTGATCTTAAATGCCAATCAAACCATCACAGAACTTCAACAAGTGATCGAAAAGATCAATAAAGGGGAAGGCGATCTTGGTAAATTAGTGAATGATAAAGAATTATACAAAAACTTAGCCAACTCTACCGATAATCTCAATAAATTGCTGATCGATATCAAAGAGAATCCGGAAAGATATATCCAGGTTTCGGTGTTTGGGAAGAAGAAGAAATAGATATTAGGTTTTAGGTATTAGGTTTTAGTTTTTTTATTGTTAAATGTTAATTGCTAAATCTAAATTGTTAAATGTTAATTGTTAAATGTTAGATTATATTTTATGGAAATTTCAGGAAAATTAATACAAAAGTTACCGTTACAGTCTGGAGTCGGGAAAACCGGAACAGCCTGGCAAAAACAAGAGTTTGTGATTGAAACAATCGAAACATATCCCAAAAAAATATGTGCCAATTTGTGGGGCGATAAAACAGATGCCTTAAATGCTCTTAATATTGGCGATCAGGTGATTATGACTTTCAATCTGGAATCACGAGAGTTTAACGGCAAATGGTACACCGATGTGAAAGCCTGGAAAATTGAACCGGTTGCTACTGCACCTTCCAATGCTCCTCAAACCGGAAACGGCGTTCCTGCTGCAAATCCACTTCCTGAAGAGTTTGAAGGTACTTTCGTGGATGATTCACAAGACGATCTTCCATTCTAACAATTTATCAATATGGAAAAGTTTGGGATTGCACATGTAGCACAAATAACCATGAGAATCGAACCTTCTCATAGAGCTGAAATGTGCTCTCAACTGATTTTCGGTGATCCCTATCAGGTGATCGAAGAAACAGAAAAATGGCTTAAAATCAAAACGTTAGACTGTAATTATGAAGGATGGATAGATGCTCAGTTATTCAATTCATTGCATCCTGATGATGTGGAATCTTACTTGTCGGCGGAACATTTTTTCGTTACAGACTATTTGATGTTCATCCGGGAATTTGAATCTAATGTCACTTTCCCAATCTATATGGGTTCCCATTTTCCTTTCCCAAATGATGGAATGCTGATTCTGGGAAATGTCATTTTCATGGTCGAAATTCCTGAAAAACAACAAATTACATCTCATCCACAACTGTCAGCAGATCAGGTGCAATTACTCAAATTTGCATCCGGATATTTAAGATCTCCCTACCTTTGGGGTGGCAGAACACCTTTGGGAATCGATTGCAGCGGGTTAGTGCAGTTGGCTTTTAAAGCGATCGGGATCCGGTTGGAAAGAGATGCCTCTCAACAAGTTCATCAGGGTGAACCGGTTGATTTCTTCGAACAGGCAGAAGTGGGCGATGTCGCTTTCTTTGATAATGAAGAGGGGAAAATTGTTCATACAGGCATAGTTTGCGGAAAAGGAAAAATACTACATGCATCCGGATTTGTTAGAATTGATGTTCTAAATCAAACCGGCATTTTAAATACAGAAACAGAAAAATATACCCATAATCTTCGAATTATTAAAAGGTACCTTAAATCCAATTAAAGATGTTTATACAAGGCGAAAAAATTAGTTTAAGAGCTCTTGAGCCAGATGATGTTAAATTGCTCTATATTTGGGAAAACGATCCTGCCATCTGGAGAATCAGCCAAACTTTAAAACCTTACTCTGAATATACCCTTCAGATGTTTGTTGACTGTGCAACGGATGATATTTTTACAACCCGCCAGATTCGTCTGATGATTGATTTGAATAATGAAATTCCGGGTGAACCCAAAACAACCATCGGAATTGTGGATCTCTTTGATTATGATCCATTTAACCAGCGTATTGGATTAGGAATTCTGATTCATCAGGATTTCCGCAGACAAGGTTATGCCACTGAAGCGATCGAATTGATTAAAAAATATGTTTTTGAAACCTTATTGATTCATCAGATCTATTGCAATGTTCAACAAGACAATAAAGCGAGTCTCCTCCTTTTTGAAACCACCGAATTTGATATGATCGGAATACAAAAAGATTGGTTACGAACGATTGAAGGATTCAAAAATGTGTATCTGCTTCAATGTATAAATCCAAACAATGAAATTAAGTAAGAAAAAGATTGGTGGCGGAATTGGTGCCTTTTTATTTTTAGGCATTGTTGTTGTTATCCTCCTTTTTTTCATTCCCAATGGTGAAGGAAATTTTAGAAAACTAATCATTACCGAAGATTCCACTTTTGAAACTGTCATGCAGGATATTCAGGAAAGCGGACAGGTGAAAAGTTTTTTCACTTTCAGAATTGCTGCACAAATACTTGATTTTAAAGGAAATATCAAAAAGGGGAAATACACTTTTAAAGAAAATGAGAGTAACTTTTCCCTAATCAAAATGTTACGAAGAGGGCAACATGTTCCGGTACGTTTCACTTTTAACAACATCAGAACCAAAGAGCAGCTGGTCAAAAAACTCGATGGTAAGTTTCTGTTTGAAAGGAATGAACTGGAAAACTTATTAGACAATCGTACATTTCTAAGCACTTTTGGGCTTACTCCCGAGACAACGATATCCATTTTTATTCCCAATACGTATGAATTATATTACGACATCACTGCAGAACAGTTTTTCAGCTCGATGTACAAGCAATACAACCGATTCTGGAATGAGAAAAGAGATCAACAGGCGCAAAAGATCGGACTTAGTCGCTCGCAAGTGGTGACTTTAGCCTCTATTGTAGAAGAGGAAAACTTCAAAGAGGTAGAAAAAGGGCTGATCGCAGGATTGTATATCAATCGCTTAATAAAGGGGATGAAGTTACAGGCAGATCCGACGGTAAAATTTGCCTTACAAGATTTTAGAATTACCAGAATAACCGAAGAGCATTTGATGACCGATTCACCGTACAACACCTATTTGTACACCGGTTTACCACCAGGACCGATCCGTATTCCGGCCACATCAACGGTAGATTCCGTATTAAATTATCGTCATCACGACTACATTTACATGTGTGCCAAGGAGGACTTCTCCGGCCGCCACTCCTTTGCCAAAACGTACAATGAGCATTTAAAAAATGCAGCGAAATACCATCAGGCGCTAAACGGGAGGTAATTTGGGCATTCCGGCTCGCAGGCTCGCCGTCGGTCTCCGGCCCATACTCCTCGTTTCGCTGCCAGGGTCTGATCGGCCGGGCAGTAGCTCCTCCGTCGCTCTGCCCGAACCGTCATCCCCTAAGCAGCTCAACTTGCGGGGTATCTGGCCTACGACCTAATGCGGGGACTAGAGACTGGAGACTGGTGATGGGAGACTGGTGACGGGAGACTGGTGACGGGAGACTGGAGACGGGAGACAGGAGCGGTTCGACGTTAAACGTTCGACGTTCTAAATAAGTCTGCCGACCGCCGACCGCCGTCTGCCGACTTTTTCTATTGCCTTTCGCCCTTCGCCCTAATTTTTTTATTTGAATATTAAAAATTTGTTTATATTTGCATTCGAATTTTATCACACTCGAATTACTCAGAATTTCACTAGTCCTTTAGACAATATTTAAAACAGTTTATTTTTGTAATTATTAAAAAAACAAAAATGCAATTAAAACATACGGTTATCCAACCCATTTGGGCAGATAAGCGTAATATAGAGGCGGAAGAGTAGCGGTTATAAACAAGTTACCGCCAAGTGTAAGAGACAGACAACGATATAGAAAATTGAAAAGTAAACCATTGTGAAAGGACAGAAAAAAGAAATATTGACAAGACAAGAAAGCCGACCTGATGTTTTTTATTTTTTGCCAACTGCACATTCTTTTAAACATTTGCCGACCCACAATGGCACATTTGCTTTTGCCCCGACACACAAAGCCAATCCTTCGGCAAAATCAAAAGAGCCATTTTTTGCCAACGCTTATTTCAAGGTTTATGAATTTAAAATAATAAAACACTGCTAAATGTATTTAGGGAAAATCCATATTGAAAACTTTAGACAATTTAAAAAAGTCGATTTAGAATTTCAAAGCGGTTTAAATCTTCTTGTCGGAGAAAATGATTCTGGCAAATCTTCAATCATTGATGCTATAAAATTTGTTACTGGCACTCACAGCAACGATTGGATAAAACTTGACAAAGATGATTTCTATACTGACGGAACAACAAGAGCGACCGAACTCAAAATAGTTTGCACATTTTATGACCTTAACCCTGATGAAGCGGCTGCATTCTTAGAATGGTTATCCATAAGCGGTGAAAAATATTATTTGAAACTTACTTTGACTGGCAGACGAAAGGAAAAAAGCAATTCTCTTTCAGAGGTATATTATGATGTGAAAGCTGGTGAAGACGAAGAAAGTGGAATGATAAGCGGTGAAGCAAAAAACAAATTAAAGGTAACTTACTTAAAACCATTAAGAGATGCTGAGTTTGAATTAGCACCCAGAAAGGGTTCACGGCTTTCTCAGATTCTTGCTGCTTACGAAATTTTTCAAAAGCAAGACAGCACAAGACATCCATTGGAAGAAACAATGGATAAAGCAAACCTTGAAGTAACTGACTACTTTGAAAACAAAGAAGGAAAGCAAGTATCTGACACAATTAATTTAAGCTATCTGAAAGAGTTTTCGTTATTAAATAATCCACTTTCATCAAAGTTTGGAATTGCTCAAAACGATTTAGGCAGAATACTTGAAAAACTTGAATTGCAAGGTTTGTCAAAGACAAACGAATCAAACTTAGGTTTGGGGTCAAACAACTTATTATTCATTGCTGCTGAAATGTTGCTACTGAAAAAGGATAGCGGTTATGTAGGGCTGAAACTTTCTTTGATTGAAGAAATAGAAGCCCATCTGCATCCTCAATCTCAATTAAATCTTATTGACTTTCTTAACAAGCAATCAAAAAGTTTAGGGTTTCAAAGTATCATTTCTTCTCACAGTAATTCATTAGCATCAAAAGTTGACCTCAGTAATTTAATTCTTTGTAAAGACAGTAATGCCTACTCTTTAAGAAAAGGCGAAACCGAATTAGCAAATGGAGATTATGAATTTCTCAGAAGGTTTTTGGACAACACAAAGGCTAACTTATTTTTCGCAAACGGTGTGATAATAGTTGAAGGTGATGCAGAGAATCTAATTATTCCAACACTTGCTGAATACATCGGATTTCCATTACATAAACATGGCGTTTCAGTTGTAAATGTTGGAAGCACAGCACTGTTGCGATATGCAAAAATATTTCAGAGAAAAGATGGTAATGGTATTGGAATAAAAGTTTCCTGCATTACAGACAGAGATATTCCACCAAAAGAAGGAAAGGAATTTACCTACGAAATCAAAAGGCGTCTTACAGGAGAGATTGAACAAGTTAGTTTGCTTAGTGATAACCGTAAGACAGAAGACGAATATTCTACACAAGAAATTGCTGAAATAGTTTCAAAGAAAAAAGCCAAATACAGTGGTGGTGATGTTCAGGTATTCATTACGAATACTTGGACACTTGAATATGAGATTGCAAGAAGTTGTCTTCGCAATCTAATTCATAAATCAGTTCTCTTAGCATTAGCCACTAATGACCTTCAAGAAGATGCAACCAAAGAAGTTTGCAAAGGCATTACAGAAAAATGTGAGGAAGATTTAGAACGCTGGAAAACTGAAGGCATAAGCGATATTGAAATTGCGGTAGAGATTTATGCTCCATTAGAACGCAAGCAAGCATCTAAGGCAGTGGTCGCACAAATTTTTTCAAGAATTCTGAATAGCTCCAAAGTTGATGTTGAAGATATTTTGAAAGACCCTCACTTAAAATATTTAGTAGATGCGATTAAGTATGTAACCAATGTTTGATTTCAAAAAATTAAATATTACCGATGAAGATATTGCTTTCGTTGAAAATCATTTTGGTTTTAAATTCAATGAAAGGCAAAAAAAGATTATCCGATTTTGGGATAGCACCGACATTCAAGCTTGTCCTGGAAGTGGCAAAACAACAACTCTTGCTGCTAAACTTATTATTTTAACGAATAAAATTCCTAAATCATTTAAACAAGGTGTGTGTGTAATCACACACACAAATGTTGCAGTTGCAGAAATTAAAAGCAAACTGGATTCCTTTTCTAATTTCTACTTCAATTATCCAAATCATTTCGGAACAATTCAATCTGTAGTTGATAAATTCTTTACTATTCCTGCTTACAAAAATGAGTTCAAACAATCACCAAATATTACTGATACAGATTCTTACTGTAAAGAGATAAATAAATTCAAGTCCCTTTACGGAACGGCTTTGTTTTTAAGTGCAAAGGGTGTTGACGAAATTGGTTATTTATCTTTTAATATGCACAACTTTAGTGTATCAAAGACAATCAATGAAGTAAGCCCTTTTACAATTGATGGAATCTCCCAAGACAAGATGCTAATTCACTATAAAAAAATTGAAGATGCGAAAAATAAATTATTAAAAGATGGATTCGTTAAATATGATGAGGCATATTCAATTGCTTTCAAATACCTCAGAGAAAACCCACAGTTGAAAGACCTATTCATTAAAAGATTTCCATTGATTTTTATTGACGAAATGCAAGACATGGAAACTCACCAATCGGAACTCATAAGCTATTTGTGTGATGGCACTTCTGCTATAGTTCAAAAAATTGGTGACATCAACCAGTCAATTTTCAATTATTCATCATCTGATAAACAAAATGAATGGCAACCAAAAATAAATTCAGATTTGCAATTAACCGAAACAACAAGAATTTCAGAGAACATTGTTCAAGTAGTAAAAGATATTTGCGTTGCTCCTCAAGTAATGACTGGTTGGATTAACCCAACACCTTTGAAACCGACAATCATTTTATTTGACAACAACTCTATTCTAAAAGTAAAAGACAAGTTTGGAGAACTCCTTATCCAACATAATCTCCATAAGGGAAAACCATGTAAAGCTGTTGGAGCAAGGTTAAGTGATTCCCGTTTAAATATTAACTCCTATTGGAATGAGTTTAATCGTGGTTATAACAAAAAAGATTTCTCAAACATTACTTCATTTCTTGAAAACGCAAATCAGTTGGCTTTACAAAGTAGAAATGTTAATGAAGTAAGAAAGTCATTGCTAAGTATTTTTTGCAAATGCTTACGCCTTTGCAAAGTCAAGCATCCCGTTACAGGATTTTACTTTACGCCTTTTACATTGTATCAATATCTAAATTCGTTGGACGATTTAAGTATCTCCAAAAAGATGAATGATAACATTACAAAATGGATTACAACAATTTCCAAAACTGAAATTTTGAAGGTGGAAATTGAAACCTATGTTTCAGATTTGCTTGCAACTTTTGGTGGACAAGTAAATGACGACCTAAAACAATTTTTTACAAACCCTGAAGTTGAAGTAGCAAGTGAAAAGGTAGAAAACAGAATTTACCATTTTACTACGAATGGACAGGAAGTGCAAATTCATTTTGATACAATTCATGGAGTAAAAGGCGAAACACATTCAGCGACTCTTTATCTTGAAACCTACAACCGTGTTTACGACATTGGTAGCAAAATTTTAGAGTTTATTATCAGCACAGATAGACAGCGAACAAGACAACGTACTAATGATGCTTTTAAAAAAAGATTACCACTTGGTTATGTTGCAATGACTAGGGCAACACATTTTATTTGTTTAGCAGTTCACAAGGATAGATACACTGAAAACCATAAGGCATATTTTGATGCAAGTGAAGAATGGGATGTAATTTATTTATGATTTATGAAATGTATTTAGTGTAATAAACAATAATCATTCTTTTATATGGCAGTAAATGAAGCAACGCTAGAGGCAAGAATTGATAGAGTATTAACTTCAGTCTTTCCAACCTTTAAAGAAGTAAAAGTAGAACATCAAAAATCCTTCAGTATACAATTTGGACATCATCATGTTCTTGTGGATTTGAAAGAACCCTCCCAATATCCATCAAGAGCAATATTTGATATTCTATTAACAATAGGAAATGTGAATACAATTTTGCTTGAATTAAAAAAAGAAGGTCTAAAACTTACTCAAGAGGATGTTGACCAAGGAATTTCGTATGCAAGATTGTTGCATCCAATGCCACCACTGACATTAATTTCAAATGGCATAGACAATCAGTTTTACAATACATATTCGAAAGAAAAAATTGAAGCCAATAATCTTGACTTTGAATTTATTCAAAAACTAACTGACAATTCCTTTCAACTTGCAACAAATGATTTCAAAGATGCAGTCAATCTATTACTGAATAATGAACCCGAATTATTCTCACAAGTAATTAATCAAATCAGTGCAAAAAGATTTGAAAGATTCTTTGGAACAATTGACGACTTCACTAAACCCATTTGCCTTGATTTTAGAATTGATAGAAAAGTAGTCGCTAAAATTCATACTCATTTTTCGAATAAAGCTGCATTAGTCGGTTTAATAGGTTCTGCTTTTAGTGGAAAAACAAATCTACTTTACGAGTTTTTTACAAAAACTAAATCAGCTAAAAGCTTTATTCTATATTTAGATTGTATCGACCACAACTATTCTATCTTTCAGCAATTAGCAAATCATTTTTCTGAAAGTTCTAAAATTTCAATTAACAAAGACAAAATTAGAGAATGGCTAATTAACTCATTAAGCAATTCACCTGATAGTAAATTCTATTTGCTCTTAGACAATTTCAATAATGAAATCCCCGAAGTAATCAAAGCAGAAATTATTGAGCTTATTGACATCTTCAAAGGAGTTAATCATCATACTCTTTACAGCATAGATGAATTCAATTTCAAGGAAATAGCATTTGTTGCAAACAGGCAATACAAGACACTCATCGGTGAGCAAAGTAAAATAGTCAAGTTGGATGAGCTTGATGACGATGAATACAACGAAACAAATAATTTACTGCTAAACAAATTTCAAGTTTTAATTGAACATGGTGGACACTTTACACCTGAATATCGTGAGCCAAGAATTGTAAGACATTTAGCTTCTCTTCTTACCGGAGATATTGAAGCAGGGCAATTCACAAAAGTCATTGCCGTTCCCGACTTCACCCTTTTGAATACTATTTCAGAAAACAAAACTTATACAAGACAAGTTCACGACTTGTATCGCAAAATTGCATCTTGTTTTTTTGCTGAGTTTGAATTGAGAAAAGCAGATGCTGATTTAAGTATTGTGGCATCTGGTAGCGGTGCAATTTCAAAAGAAACCTTCAAGAAGAATTTTCCCGATGATTTTGAAAAGCTCATAAAATCATCAGTCGTTGTCTTACGGGAACTAAGAAATGGAATGACTGTCATCTATCCTAAAATTCCAGAACTTGTTGCAAAACATTCAATTGAATCGGTAACAGAAATAATTTTAATAGAAGGCAAAGAAAAAAGACCAATTCAAGAAATTTGTAAAACACTTATTGATACTGTAACTCCAATACCATATTGCGATATTGTAGCAACTGGTGTTTTAATGAAATTAGCCCATAATGGTGAAGTGAATCTATTCTCCGAATTAGTTCAAGAACTTATAAAAATTCCACCACATTTAGAAAAAATTGGAAAAGGAACTAAAGTGTTGATGTATTCAGAAGGTATCGGACACATCCAAATTAATTTTGATGACGATATGGATGAAGGAGGTTTTGTTTCCGATTTTTTACCCTATGCAATTTTATCTCAGTTAGCTGGTTATCCATTGGGATTAGTTGGCAATATAGAATATTCCGTTTATGCATTCCACCTCTATCTTCTTAATGAAGTTGGTTCTAATAAGCACTTTCTTCGTAGAGCAGATGTAAGGTCATTAAAAAACATGAAACACTATGAAAGTTTTGATTGGGATGGAGTTGGCCATATAGTTAGTGGTCATGAAGGAATTATTGAACCAATTGTTCAGTCAATTCAAAAGTGTTTTATGCAAATTCCTGATGAAATTGAAATCCTATACAACAGGGCTTTTGATGAAAACAACTTCAACTTACTCTATAGAATCTATTTGGCATTAAGAACAATGATAAATTATACAGATGAAAGTTTAGCTAAGAAAGCAAAGGACTATGTAAAGCGTTTTAATGAATATTTTAAAACTTTCATGGCTGATTTTCTCTCTAAAGATGTGCAAGACCCAAAAGAAAGAGATGCTGTCAAAAAACGCTTATTATCAATGAAAACAAACGATGAAGAAGAAAAAGAAGAATAATTTGTATTGCTATGAAAGATAAATATTTTTATAAGCCTACTCACTTGAAAGCACATTGCCAAAGCCCCACGAGCCAACGCTTTAACCAAAGCTTTGTCAAAGAGCTTGCAAAGCCAACACACCAAGAGAAATTGAATTAAAAAATTTGCCGACACTTAAAAAAATAAAAAACGCAAACACACAAGCCGACAGTAAAGATAAAAGTAACAAGACAATGAAATGTAAAGTAAATAAAGACAATGGTTTACAGGACTGGAGGACAGAACACCAGGCGGTAACACGCGGTATAGTTAATTGCCGGTGCAGTGCGTATTCGAGCGGCACAGCTCGTATCAAAAGTACTTGTAACTTGATAGGAAAGTGCTTCGAAATCGGCAACTAACCATACCGCCAACCGTTGTGCATAATTTGACAAAATGAAAGTAGTACTTGATTCAAATATTATAATCGCTGATTTTTGGTTAGTGACGACCAATTTTAAACTTCTATTTGAAAGCGCGAAAAAGGGAGATGTTATTATTTACATCCCCGAAGTTGTATTGGATGAAGTTGTTAATAAATTCAGTAAAAGACTTGAAGATTCAGTACGAATAATAGATTCAGAATTAAACGCATTTAAAAAACTAACACGAGAGAAAGAAAAAAATCCTCTAACAAAAGCTATGATTGATAAATCTGTTTCGACTTATCAAAAGCACTTATTAAAGATTGTAAAAGATAATTCAATTATTGTAATCAAATATCCAAAAACAGAACATAAATTTTTAGCCAATAAATCTATCAATAAGATAAAACCATTCAATTCAAATGAAAAAGGTTATAGGGACTGTCTTATTTGGGAAAATATTAAAGAATTATTGACTGACTGTGAGAGTGCCGTTTCTCAACCTGAACTTGTGTTTATTTCAAATAATTACAAAGATTTTGCAACCAGTGAATATGAATTACATCCCGATTTGATATCTGAATTGGAAAACGAAGATTATGATTCGAAATCTATTATTGTATATCCAAGTTTGAGTGAGTTTAATGACAAACAGACTAAGCTATTCTTTGCTCAATCTAAAAGCTTCGAAAAGAAATTAAAACAAAAAGAGCTTTGGAATTTTGATTTACATACGGTAATAACTGATTATTTATTTGATAAATATGTTGGTTCAGAATTATTCGAAAGTGATGAAGAACGTGAATATGATTCTAGCGAACCGACTGTAAATAGTATTTACGACGACTTTGAAGAAAAAATTATTTCAGTAAAAAAACTGAATGCAACGGATTTCTTAGTAGATGTTGAATTTGACGTAAATACAATGATAGATTTTTTTATAGAAAAAAGTGAATATTGGTCAATGGAAAATACCAAACATATTTCTATTCAAGATTCTGATTGGAATAAATGGGTAATGCTTGCAGAAACTGAAATTTTAGTATCGATGTCAATGTCATTGATAGTGGACAATGATTTAAATGTTAAGAGTTGTCAGATAAATAAAATAAATAAAAACTATGCACAACATTTTGTATAAGTAATGGCAGGCAATGTGCTAAATATCAAGGTCTGTAGCCCGCTCAAACTGCGTAGCGGTTTGACATGTAACTACCACGCAATCTGCCACTACTCATACAATTTGCCGTAATACTTCATACACCAAACCTAAATTACAACATGAAAACATTAATTTTAATTGACTTACAAAAAGGACTGACAAAGAAGAAAACGTTGTATTATAAAACTAAAAATGAATGAGTAATGGTCGGAGTAATATTAAATAATTTGAAATGAAAATGATGAAACATTTAAGTATCGCTCCTTGTGGCGTTATCTGTGATATTTGTCTTGGTTATCAGCGAGAGAAAAATAAATGTGTCGGATGCTTAAATACCGGGAATAAGCCATATCATTGTACTGTATGTAGCATTAAGTCATGTGCTGAAAAAAAGGGAAACGAAGCATTACTCTGCTATGAGTGCATTAAGTTTCCTTGTAGGCGGATTAAAGATTTGGATAAACGTTATATTTTAAAATATGGGGAAAGTCCAATTCAAAACCTGGAGAAAATAAAAGAGATGGGATTACAACAATTCATTGATTTGGAGAAAGAAAAATGGAAATGTAAAAAGTGTGGTCACTTATTATGTGTTCATAGAGAAGTTTGTTTGAATTGTGGTCATAAAAATGAGTATTTTCCACAAATAAAAAACTAATGGATTATGTTATAAATAAGTCTGCCGACCGCCGTCTGCCGACTTCTTCCTTCCCCCTTTCCCCTTGTCCCTTTCGCCTAATTAGCACATTAATAAAAAATGTATATTTGCAACCATAAATTAAACTAATTCTAGTCCGAAAAACAGGGGTAACCCAATGAAAATATGCAAAGAATACCATTTGTAAAAAGGTTGTTATATTATGCAAGATTCAGTGCAATTAGTTTTTTATTGATGTGGTTAGCTTTCTTCTTAAGTATTCATAATTTTAAAATTTTTGATTTTTACATTTTTGTATATTTAATTCCACATTATATTTTTGGTTTATTTTTTTTAAAAACAAAAGCAATTTTTAAATTAATTGTACCGCTGGTATTATCAATTATATCCTTTGGTGGCTTATGGTGGGTTTCTCCTCTTTTTTTTGATATAATTGAAACAGATTTATTGTTTAATTTTTTATTTTTTATTCTTATTATCTGTTCATGGGAAATGGCATATCTAATATTGACAAAATGGCTAAACAAGAAATCAACAAAAGGTGTAAAATGTTTAGATAATAAACAAATTAACCCCTTTATCAGACTTTAAGTCCCATTATAAATTGCAAATAATTAAAATGATACAGATATTAAAAGTAGAATTAAACGAAATAAGTTCATTGCGGTTTGACTACCTGGATTCTTTAATTGAATTTCAAGAGTTGTTTTTGGAAATGTTTATTGATGATTCTACAATTTATAAAATTGAGTTTAACGGCAACCTCATAGGTTATTCAATAATAACTGTTGATAATATATTGATTGAATTTTATATCATAGACAAATATGTTCCCATTTGTTCTGATGCTTTTCAATTCATTGTTAATGAGTTAGCAATTCAAACTATTTATTGTAAGTCTTTTGATTCTTTGTTGTTAAATTGCTGTTTTATAAATTCTTATCCATATACATTGATCGGCTCCTTGTATAGGAATTATGTTACTACTGATAAATTTACAATGGATAATATGACAATTAGATTTGCTGAGGAGAAAGATTATATTTTTTTGCTTCAACAAAAAGGTGAATTATATGAAACACCTGAGGAACTTAAAAGATTTGTAAATGGAAATAATATTATAATGTTTTTCAGGGATTCCCAATTGCTGGGATGTGGATATTTGATAAAAGTTCATGATCATTATAATTACTTTGATATTGGAATGTGGGTAAATCCTGATTTTAGAAATCAAGGAATTGCAACTATGATCATATCCTATTTAAAGGAAACTTGTATAATAAATAACTGGATCCCTATTTGTGGTTGTGCAATTGAGAATGTTGCATCCCAAAGAACTCTTGAAAAAAATGGATTTATTAGTAAACATAAATTAATTAAATTTACGATACATAATACAAATACCAGCAACTAACCTGAACTAAAATTGCAAAAAGATGATACAGATTTTAGAACAATCCCAATTAAATAATACCTGGGTTGAATACATCATTGTAAAAAACCCTAACGAACTAAAAAAATAAGCTGAAATGAAAACGATCCCAATTCTAATAATGATTACTCTTCTTACAAGTTGTGGTCAAATCCAAGATAAAAATAATAGTCAGAATAAGGAATCAAATACAAACCAACCTATGATTCAGATGGCTGAAAGAATAAAAATCAATGGACTTCATAATGCATTGATGAAACTTCAAAATGGGAACACTGAATATCCATTTATAGGGATTACTTCAAACGGAATAGATTGTATATACTTTGTTTTTGAAAATGGAAAATTTAACATCGAATTTGAAGCGATGGTGGAAGAACAAATACCTTTCGTAGACAAATTGAAAAATTTTGCAAATACAAATAATTTCAAATGGGCAATGACAACTTATAATAACAAACCTCAATATAAGTCAGAAAAATCAGCACCTGTTTTGCGGATAGAGACTAATTCTACCTTAGATGATATCACCCGAATAGGAGAAAAGATTCAAATTGAGCTATTTAAAAACAATAATGAAACATTGTTCGACATTGTACCATGAAAATTTCTTTCAATAAAATTGACACTTTGGTCGGATATCCAAAAATATTTGGCGATAGGTATCTGTGTGAAGAAGGTGCCTATACGGATGGAACGGCTTTTATAGAAATATGGAACATAAAAAATGATATACCTTATCTTGTTGAAAAGTTCAGTTTTATTCCCTGTTACATTTAAAGCATAGATGAGTCTTATCTCAAGAATGATTATTTATACGTAAAGTATAACTCTAAAAAATATATAAAAGTAAAAATACCTAAATGATGAAACCCAATATTTTAATAGTAACGATTTTTACATTAGTTTTGATTTCTTGTTCACAGACTGGCAGAACAAAATTGGGATTTGATTACGCAAAACAGGAATTAGATTCAGCACTGCATAACTCATCAGAAAAATTAATACTGGTTGATACAGTTATAAAGACACAAGAGACTGCCGTAAAATATGCAGAAACTATTCTTTTTGAAATCTATGGACAAAAAAACATAGAAAAACAAAAACCTTATGAGATTTATAAAATTGACGAATATTGGATCATTGGGGGAACTTTACCTAAAGGGATGCGTGGAGGTACATTTCTCATAATAATAAATTCCAAAAATGGAGAAATAATTAAATTAACTCACGGAAAATAATGAAAAGATTACTATTCTTGTTGAATGTTATTTTTATTGTATTTCAGTCTTGTATGCAATCAGTTGATATCAAAGGTCTGAATTTTTTAAATTCTGATTTAACAATAAATTATTTGATGAAAAGCTCTTCAGAATTAGATAGTATATCCACAAGAATTATTTCAAAAGATTCAAAAGAATTTAAAAAGTTTTACGATTGGTTAGCTAAAAATTCCAAAGGATGGGAAAATTCATATACTTCTTTTGCTAAACCACCAATTTCTTTGACTAATAATGATTTTAGATTGTTAGTTTTTAAAAATTTTGTAGTCATTGGCTATACTGACAAAAATCAAAATTCAGTTCAATTAACCAAAAAAACTACAATTAATGAATTTGAATTTCTAAATAAATAAAAAAAACAAATACTCACTCGACACTTGATCTTAAAAAATTTAAGGATCTTAGTATCCACTTTTAAAGGTTTTGAAATCAAGATACCAATGTATTTAAAAATAAAAAATATATTATCTTTGTGAAAAAATTAAAAGATTATGTCAAATTTGGTTCAAATTAACAGATTATATTCCCAAGTTAAAGATTTATTATCCAATGCAAGGAACAATGTTTTGCATTCGATTAATAGTACAATGACAAGAACCTACTTCGAAATTGGAAAACTCATTGTTGAAGAAGAACAAAATGGGAAAGAACGTGCTGAATATGGAAAACAACTAATTTCTGACTTATCAGAAAGATTATCAAATGAATATGGGAAAGGGTTTTCAACAACAAATCTCAAACAAATGAGAACGTTTTATTTGACCTATTCAAAACGTCAGACACTGTCTGACGAATTCAAATTAAGCTGGTCTCATTATAAAGTTGATGAGAATTGAAACAATTGATTGAAAATAAAGATATAGAATAACAATGAAAGAAAAAATTGCTCTCGATTTATTTAAGTCCGGTTTAAACTGTGCTCAGGCAGTATTAACAACATTTTCAGAGGATTTACATCTGGATTCCGGCATCGCAAAAAGTGTTTCGATTGGATTTGGTGGCGGAATGGGACGATTACAGGAAACTTGTGGTGCGGTCACCGGCTCGTTTATGGTTCTTGGAATTTACAATTGTCAAAAATATGCAGATAATAAAATCAGAAAGGATCATACCTATTCCATGATACAGTCATTTAGTGATCGTTTTGTGTCATTACATGGAACCATAAACTGCAAAAGACTCCTAAACTGTGATTTAAAAACAGAAAAAGGGCAGCGGTTCGCAAAGGAAAATAACCTATTTGAAACCATCTGCGAAAAGTGTATTACAGACTCAATTACGATTCTTGAAGATTTAATGAAAGAATAGCAACCAGTATTCTAAGAAGCTCAACTTTAGGGGTATATAGCCTGCGCCCTAATGCAGACTAGAGACGGGAGATAGGAGACTGGTGACAGAAGCGGTTCAACGATAAACGTTCGAAGTTCTAAATAAGTCTGCAGTCTGCTGTCTGCCGTCTTCAGACTTTTTCCTTTCCCCTTGTCCCATTTTTGCCCTTTGCCTTTAGCCCTTTGCCCTATTTTTTTTCTTGATTATTCAAAACCTTTTTTTATATTTGCACAACTAAACTAACTATATGATGAAAGACGAAATTATAATCTACCATGACAATCAGGCATCCATTTACATTGAAGTTCTATTACAAGACGAAACTGTTTGGTTAAATCGAAATCAAATAGCACAATTATTTGGAAAAGATGTTAAAACAATAGGAAAACATATCAACAATGTATTTAATGAAGGAGAATTGGTCAAACAAGTGGTTGTCGCAAATTTTGCGACAACCACTAAACACGGTGCCATTGAAGGTAAAACCCAAACGATTTTAACAGAACATTACAATCTCGATGTCATAATTTCTGTTGGGTATCGTGTAAAATCCAAACAAGCTACACAGTTTAGAATCTGGGCTACTAATATCCTTAGGGATTATTTGTTGAAAGGTTACGCTTTGAACCAACGAATGGATCGCATAGAAAACAACTATGAAAATTTGAATAATGAAGTACAACAAATTGCGCTTCAACTCAAAACGAGGAATCTTACCAACCAAGGCATTTTTTTTAACGGTCAAATATTCGATGCTTATGTTTTTGTTTCTGAGATTTTCAAAAATGCAAAATCAGAAATCATCCTTATTGACAATTATATTGATGAAAGTGTTTTACTTCATCTTTACTGAATATACTAAAAGAGTAGCTATCAACTTTACTCCATTCTCTTGCCTTCAGTCTCTACTCCATTATTCATTATTAATTTTACTTTTCCCTCAAATATCACATTAACACATTAATTTCTTTTTTATTAATTCAAATCCTTTTTTTATATTTGCAAACGAAAAAAACACGGTAAAACTATTAAAATATGAAAACAAAAATCATTTTTTCAGGATTAATCATCGCAATGCTTCTGCTAAGCGTTGGATGCAATAAAGAATTAACAGGAATTGAAGTTGGACAAGAGTTTAAACTGGCTTATAACCAAAAAGCAACCATAACAGATCAACAGACAGGAGAGAGTATAAAAGTGAAATTTGAAGAGCTGATTGTTGATAGCAGGTGTCCGACAGGTGCTCTTTGTATGTGGGAAGGAGCAGTGACCCTTGAATTATTGATCAACAATACTCAGAAAATTGAAGTAACACATTCAGCCGGTCCAGTGAACGACACCATAATAATAACGGATAATGGGGATTATAAAGTAGCATTAATCGAAGCTGACCCTTATCCGATTTTAGATAAAACAATAAACAAACACGATTATGTGGCGACTCTGAAAATAATGAGATAGTAATTATCAACATGAAAACAACAATTTCGATACTATTGATTTTGTTTTTATCTTTTTCAGTTTATGGAAATGATGGAGTTTATTTAACTCGTGGAGGTGTTTTTTATCCTACAAAAGAGACAAATATTTCACTTGATAAAGAAATAATTTCATTTACTATTAAAGATGGAATTGCTTTCGTTACGATTCAATTTGAGTTTAACAACCCAGAGAATACAGAAAGGAAACTTTTAATCGGATTTCAAGCACCTGCTGCAAGTGGAGATGTTTCTGATTCAATATGTAACACTAATCAAATTAATGATTTTAAAATTGTTCAAAATGGACAAATCCTTCCTTATAAATTAAAGGCAACAGATTGTGAAGATTGTGAATTAAAAGACCCGAAGGAATTTCATTTTTCTCAATTTGAGCCAGGAATTTTTGTTTATCTCTTTGAAATCACTTTTAAACCTGGATTAAATAAAATTAACCATAGTTACTCCTTCCCTTCAAGCAACAATGTGTCATTTGACCGGTTTTATAATTACATCTTGACTACCGGTTCTAAATGGGCGGGCGGTAAAATTAAAGATTTGACAGTTACTATTGATATGGGTCAAAATCAATATTTCTATGTAAATGACATTTTCGGCAAAAATGCTGATTGGTCAATAATCGGAACAGGGAAAGTAACGAATCAAACATTCGATTATATTGATGAAGATTCCTGTAGAATGATAAGGACTTTAAATGGTCAGCTTCAAATAAAGGTTCCCAATTTTCAACCAACAAAAAACATTGAGTTTGGGATCATTAATGAATACTTTTTTACAAATTTAATAACTGACTATATCAAAATCCAAAACGGGGAAATTGTAACTGTTAATAACTTAGATTTAGAATACAATTACACCAAAGAAGAACTTCGACTATTAAGAAATACGATTTACGCTCAATATGGTTATGACTTTAATAATCCTGACTTAAAGCAATATTTTAGTCAATTTGCCTGGTATATGCCTGACCCAAATTTAAAAATGGAAGAGATCATACTGACGAAAAAGGAAAAAGAATTTATTGATAAAATATTGGCTAAAGAAAATAAATAATATAAAAAAACACTTTGAATAAGCAATAGCAGGTGCTGTGAAAAAATAAAGTTTAAGAACCCGCTCAAACCAAATAACTATTAGACAAGAAACTGCTTTATCTGATACTACTCCTAAAAATAATCTTTAAAATCAAATAAAAATATGAAAAAATGGTTAACAATTCTACTTTTTATATCCATTAGTTTGAACTCTATTGCTCAGTCAAAAGTGTATTTCCCAAACCTGACAAGAGTTTCAATTGATACAACGTATAATGTCTTTTTTTCCTATGAGCAGAAATGTACACGACTAATAAACAAACCTTGTTTTAACCTTGATAGAAATAACCCCTATTTTTGCGATCTAGACTCTGTCAATTTTGACTGGGTTCTTGTAGCAAAATTTAAAAATGATAAAACTAAGGATACCTTAACCATTCTCTATGCTCAGGGTATGAGCGATGATCCTGCATTTAAAATCACAAATAACAAACACGAAATCATTAAAGAATTTTACTGTTTGGAATTTTACATCAATGGTTCCGGGACTATTTATACTTCAGGACATACCAACAATATGTTCGACAGACGAAGAAAATTCCAGATTCAGAACGATTCTATCATGGAGATTATTCAACCTTTCAACTATGTTGGGTTGAAAGGAAAAACTTTAAAACCGATTACATTATACAAAGATAGAACCGGAAATGATATTGTTGCTCAATTACCAAAAGACTATGAAATTGAAATTCTTTTAGCTGATGGTACTTCTCCTGATTTTGAAGTTGACACATTGTTCTTAGTTAAAACTGATTTTGGATTAGTCGGATGGTTAAGAATAACTGAAGATGATATTTATAGAGGTATCCTTTACGATTTTTTCTATGCAGGTGACTAAAAATAAATACTTTTACAAACGCTAAACGAAGTATGCATACTTTAAGTAAACAAAAAAATGAAAAACAAAACAACTCTCCCCAAGTTAATCAACATGAAAACCTATTCTATTTTAGTCAACTTTTATCAAACACTTAGTTAAAATTTAAAAAAATCAAAAATAATAAAAACTATAAAATGAAAATAAGATTTAACAATGGATTATCAATTACTTTAATAACTATATTGATTCTAATTAATGTGTTTGGACAAGTATTGATTTTATCTTATATTGATCATTTGCAATTAATCAATAATTTAAAAATATCAACTCTTGGAATTCTTATCACAAACTTAAGCTCGATTATAGACTATCTTCCAAATTTACTTATTGGAATATGGCTATTTACATTGTCAACAAATTTTCAGCAAGAAAGATGGAGTTGGTTTTTGCTAGGTTTGGCATTTGGAGAATATAGTTTGATATTTCTTGCAATTTTGTTGATTGTTCAAGGGATTAAGTTTAAAATAGATCTCAATAAAGTGTTTAAACCGATACTTATCTTATTGATCATTTCTATCTTTTTAACTGCAGCCTCTAGGTTTCTAATTAAACCATACCTGACGATGAATTTGAACGCAACCGATTATGGATTTTTTGGAGAATATAAATCATATTTATCATTTCTTAATTTGGGTGTTATGATTTTAATCCATATAATTTTGGCAGTTAAACTATATAAATGGATTGGACATATTCAAATGAAAGGAAAATTACTATGGTCAATATCAACTGTTTTTCTCGGATTATTACCTATAATTCTTTTCAACGGCTTTACTTTGAATAAAATTAAAGAAAATGAGCCAAAGGGTATTTAGGGTCTCCTCTTAAATCTTATTGAAAACAAGATACCAACGCACTTAAAAATAAATATAAATTAACTTTGTGAAAATAAATTTTTATGAAAGAAATAGAACAAAATAATCAAAATGACTTTTACAATAAAATTTCAAACTTGCTAAAAGACGCTAGAAGAAGTGTAGTTCAGACTATTAACAAAACTATGGTTGACACCTATTTTGAAATAGGACGAATGATAGTTGAGGAGGAGCAAAATGGGAAAGAACGAGCTGAATATGGAAAACAAATTTTAAAAGAATTATCTATTCGTTTAAGTACTGAATTTGGGAAAGGTTTTTCTCAAAGAAATATTGAGCAAATGAGACAATTCTATTTGACATATTCAAAAACGCAGACACCGTCTGCGGAATTCAATTTAAGCTGGTCCCACTATTTAAAGTTGATGAGAATTGACAATGAAGATGAAAGAAAATATTATCAAATAGAAGCATTTGGAAATAATTGGAGCTTAAGAGAATTACAACGTCAATTTGACAGTGCTCTTTACGAAAGATTAGTTTTAAGTCGAGATAAAAAAGCTGTAAAAGAATTGTCAGAAAAAGGACAAATCATTGAAAATCCTAAAGATACCATTAAAGATCCTTATGTTCTAGAATTTATTGGACTTCCTGAAAATAGTAAATATTCTGAAACTGAATTAGAACAGAAAATAATTGACAAGCTTGAACACTTTTTACTTGAATTGGGTAAAGGATATGCTTTTATTGGAAGACAAGTACGTTTTACTTTTGATGAAAAACATTTTCGAGTTGATTTAGTTTTTTATAATAGATTATTGCAAAGTTTTGTATTAATAGACTTAAAGATAGGTGAAATAAATCATCAAGATTTGGGGCAAATGCAAATGTATGTAAATTATTATGACCGATTTGTAAAACTTGACAATGAAAACAAGACAATTGGAATAGTTTTGTGCAAAGATAAGAATGACACGGTTGTAGAAATAACTTTACCTGAAAATAATGAACAAATATTTGCAAGTAAGTACCAAACCGTTTTGCCAAGTAAAAAAGAATTGAAACAATTGATTGAAAATAAAGAAATAGAATAACCAATAAACCGCAATATCAAGAGGTATTTCACAATAGTTTATGAAATAAAAAAAATTAATCAAAAAAATAATAGAATAAACTAAATTAAAATATTTATGAAATTCAGTAATGTAAGATTATTAGTCAAAGACTACAAAAAATGTTTTCAGTTTTATACCGAACAATTAGGATTAGAACCCCTTTGGGGAGATGAAAATGGCGTTTATGCTTCTTTTAAAGTAGCAGACGGGATTGAAGGATTAGCAATTTTTGTTTCTGATTATATGGCTTCATTTGTTGGAAATAATGAAAAAACACAACCGATTGGCTTTAGAGAAAAATCTTTGGTTGTTTTTGAAGTTGAAAATGTGGATGATACCTATCAAGCATTATTAAAAAAAGGGATTAGCTTTGTAAACGAACCAACTGATATGCCTGACTGGGGAATGAGAGTGGTTCACCTGAGAGATCCGGAAGACAATTTAATTGAATTTTTTACACCTTTAACAGTACAATAATATGAATTGGGATCCCTGGACAGGTTGTTATAAAGTAAGCGAAGGTTGTACCTACTGCTATTACTATGGGCCGTATTCAAAACGGTGTGGTCAGAATAATGTAGAGAAAACGGATGAATTTGATAAACCTATTGCTAAAATGGCAAAAGGGACACCGAAAATTCAAAGTGGAAAAGTTGTTGCGACTTGCTTTGCAAGCGATTTTTTCATTGCTGAAGCAGACGAATGGCGTGTTGAAGCATGGAAAATGATAAAGGAACGACCTGACCTTGAATTTTTAATTTTAACAAAGCGTATTGACCGATTTAATGTTTCTCTACCGGACGATTGGGGTGATGGATATGATAATGTGTTTATCGGATCTACCATTGAAAATCAGGAATCTGCGGATTATAGATTACCTTTATTTCTTTCCTTCCCAATTAAAAGGAGATTTATAGCAGCTGCTCCACTTTTGGGTGCTATTGATCTTTCAGCTTATCTTGACGGCATTGAGCACGTTACTGTAGGTGGTGAAACCGGAAGGGAAGCGCGAATTTGTGATTACGATTGGGTTTTAAATATTCGGGAACAATGTGTTCAAGCAGGAAAAACCTTCTGGTTTAAAAACACCGGTTCCTTTTTTAAACAAAAAGGCATCGTTCAGAAAATCAATCCTTTTAAACAGAATAGTGTAGCAAAAGAATTGAATATTAATATTTAAAAAAAATGTTTACTTTCGCTAATAGAATATTCATAAAAATAGTGCTTCATGAAAAGATTTAGTTTATTTATTTTCAGTATCTTACTTATTTCCTACACCCTACAAGCTCAGCCAGAAGATGCAACAGGTTGTAAGGATCATTACCTTTTTAACCGGATTCCGAATTTTTACATCAATGAATGTGAACATCAGGATTTTAACGCTTACTTATTCCCCATTGAGAATAGAACCGACGATGAAGTGAAAACAGAAACAGTGGAAGGAAATTACTTCTTTTACAACTATGTTCAAAATGAGGAATCTACAGAAATTTCTGAGCTTCAGATTTTTAGAAATTTTGAAAATGCCATAAAAAGTGCAGGTGGTACTATCGTCGCTAAAGTGGTAGAAGTAAACAATTCCTATAGTTTTATTACAGCAAAATTCAAAAAAGGTGATACAGAATCGTGGGTAAAAGTGAGCGCAAGTACGAGGGAATATACACTTTACATAGTAGAGAGAAAAGTGATGGAACAAGTGATAGAGGCGAATTTTATCCTTGACGAAATCAATAGTAAAGGATTTATTGCTTTAGATATCCATTTTGATTTTGGAAAATCTACTGTTAAACCGGAATCAATGCCAATCATCGAGGAACTTTACACCCTATTGAAAACTAATCCTGATCTAAAAGTAAGTATTGAAGGTCATACCGATAATGTGGGTAATGCTGCTAGTAATCAAACACTTTCTGAACAAAGAGCTCAAAGTGTAATGAATCTTTTAATCAATAAAGGGATCTCAAAGGAACGTCTCACATCTAAAGGTTGGGGTCAAAATAATCCTGTTGCAGATAATCGCACTGAAGAGGGTAAGGCCAAAAATAGAAGAGTTGAGATTGTGAAAAAATAACCCGCAATTTGTTTCAGTATTCTCATTAAAGCAAAGTGTTTAGTCTTATCAATATCTTTTGATCTCCTTTGATTTGAATTTTAACAACTCTAAATTCCGGAATGGATAATGGAGATGGATTGTTTGAAAAACCATAAGGTTCCGTGGGGATTCCTAAAAAGTTAAAATCTAATCTGCTATTTTTATTCAAATCCTGAAAAACTGCAATAGCATAATTCCCTGGAGGAAGTAATAACTCTATGACTAATTTCCCTATTTGTTTAATGGGAATGAACTGCTTAAGATATGGATTTTTTTCATTTTTAAAAGATTGTTGATTGTTAAAAACAGCTATAACTATGGTGCCTGATCCTTTTGAAATATCAGAGATTTCCAGGTTCAGTTTATAGGTTTGCGCCTGCAAACCGGTAGTAAGAATTAAAAATAAAATTAGAATTCTGATTTTTTTCATCTTTATTTAGTGGATCTTTCTATGATTTTTTGGTACGGTTGTATAATAAATTGATTCAACTTGTGTGCATACTTTTTTTGTAATGATCGATTCGACATGAGGAGTCCAAAGAATTTCATAAACAAAATGGATTTCCAGTTTTTATGCGGAAAATCAAAAAATTGATGCTTTTTATAAAACTTATAATCTTCTTTCATAAGACCCTGGGTCTCAAATATAAGATCCCTGAATATCTTTAATCCTCCAATACCATAAAAATTTTGTGGAAGGTTCACTTTGTTTTCTAATGCATACTCCATTTGTTTCGCTAGGTGAATAATAGATTGCTGAGTTTGGGTTTTCCCATTCTCCTCAAAATCGTTTCGGGCAACCCCAGCTAAATATTGTTGTCCTACCTGCGCTCTGGATTCAATGATGGTTTGTAAATTGAATTCCAGCTCGTATCTTCCATTTACTATATAACCAATAGGTTTTCCTATAGAAACCGTTCTATGGCCATTACAGAATTGCCTGTCATCATATAATTTAAACAAAGAACCCATCGAATGATCCTTGATCGTAAATGCATACACGATGGCATCACCATTTAAAATTTCACTTCTTAAAAAAAGATCAAATTGATCCGGGATAACACAATTTCCTGTAGTTGCACATTTAAAACAACCTAAACAACCCGATTTAAAAGGGAAATCCCTTAAATTGATCAATCTTGTTTTATATGAAAAATGAACACGGAAATAATGCACCATATTGATTAAATTCTGATCAGTTTCCTCTAAATCAGTAACAATGACGACATCTTTAGTGCTCTTCTTTTGATTTTCTGAATATTGATATTCTGTATTAATATCCAATATATGAGATTGAAATTCGTGATTTTGAATTGCTTTCTTGGGGAAAATCATCTGGTTGGTTATTTGAAAATGGATCAACTGCCAAAAGGATTGAACTTGTGCCTGTCCTTTTTCATTTAACAGATCGGTCATATCGGCAGAAAATCCCTTTAATACCAGCATACCCAAATCATGAACATTGTCTTCGATAAACTGATGTGCTGTATGATCATAAAAGTGTTTTGAAGTGGTGATTTGAGTTACAAATTTATCTGACAGATCTATTTGGTTTTCTTTAATATATTTTTTTAACAATTCAATGAATTTGTGTAACTGATAGGGTACCAAAAAAGTGTAAATTGGATAAGAAAATAGTATCAAATCAGCATTTAATATCGACTCAATAATCACATTAAAATTTTTCTCAATATGTTTGATTTGAATACCAATATTTACAAATTCAAATTGATCCTCTTTAAATAAACTTTGCAGAAATTTTGCACTATGAACGGTAACACTTAGTTTCCCTTTTGGACTTCCATTCAACACCAATACTTTCATATTTATATGTAGTTTTAAAATTAAATAAACTGAATTGAAAGTGCAAAAATACAGCTATGATTGATATCCGTAGCAATGAAAGATACCGAAAACTATAAAAATGTGATGAATGGGAACCCTAAGTTACGAAGTGGGAAAATTTTTATAAAAAGATCTTGAAATCGGAACAGACATTTCAAAATCCTGAAATTGGATATAGCAATTTTTAGCATTTCCCTTAACAGAAATAGGGGTATTCAGATTTACAATATAAAACCTGTGAACTCTCTTGATAGATCGAAAATCAGATAGCAAAGTCTCCATAGCACTCAGAGATTGTCTGAGCATTTTGTTCCTTATTACCTTGTTTTCGTGATATACAACCCGAATATAATTACCTTCTGATTTAATGTACAGAAGTTGAGATTCATATAATTCCAAATGATCAATATTATTACTCGCCCAAAATGTCATTTTAGGGTCTTCCAAATCAGGTTTAAAAGTTTTCAGATTTTTATTGATGTATTGAGCAGCCTGATGGTTCTTATATTGTTGATGTTTTTCTATATAAACAATCAGAATAAGCAATGGGATAAATCCAATTAATGCGGTCAAAGCAAAAATAGAGAAAAAATTAAAAAACAAGATCAATTTGGTCTCGAAATAAAATAGGAAAATATAATTAGCAAGTGCAATAACAACAATCTGTTCCAAAGAAAACAAAATTGTTTTTCGAACAGTCCAATTTATAGGATTAAACCATTTTTTAAATAGTTTAGGAACAATAAAAAGGTTAAATAGAAGGGATAAAAAGGAGATTATTGAGAGTCCACTGATCGTAAACAGAGATAAATGTTCCATTTCTTCATTTCCAAAAGTGGGTTTAAAAATGATTAAAAAAAGAAAAATAAATAAGGAGAAGAAAAAGCTAATCAATCCTTTATGAATCCCATTTTCAAAATAAGGAAACTTTTGATTCAAATAGGTTTTGAGATGAAACGCCATTTTTAATTTTTTCAATTACATCTCCAGAATTACAAAAACAGTTCGTCTGTTTCTGGCACGACCAATTTCGGTTTCGTTGGAAACTCTGGGCTTGGAAGCCCCAAATCCTTTGGATCTTAATCGGGTGGAGTCAATCCCATTTTCTACTAAGTAGTTAAATACTGCCCGGGCTCTGTTTTCTGAAAGGATCTGATTATCTTTGGCATTTCCTACATTGTCGGTGTGCCCCTGAAGTTCCACTTTAATATTGGGATTTTCGATTAGAAACTCTTTAAATAACTGAATCAGCTTCTTCGATTCTTCAGTTAATTCATACGAATTGGTGGCAAAGTTAATATCATGTAAATCAAAGGTTTTTCCCATCTCCACTTTTTTAACTTCAGCTTGGGTTTGTACCACATTTTCTTTGATGAGTGAAGGTAATACCAATCGGGTATCAAAAGCAAATCCCTCTTTTTTAACATTTACAATGATAGGAGCGGGATTGTACTGATCCACTTCAGTGATGAGGGCGTACTGTTTGGTTTCTTCATTGACCTTAGAAGTTGCAATAACTTTCAAATTAGTGTCCCGGATCTCTACGGTGATATCTGAAAAATCTTCAGTGTCAACGGTTACTTCCCCCTTGATCAACACCACATTTTTAGGTCTTGCATCTTCGTAAAGTTCAAAGGTGTATATGTTCCAGTCTTTTCCTTCAATGTTATTGGAAGAAAAATAGGCAGTTTTACCATCTAAGCTGACAAAAAAGTCCACTTCATTATTTTCCGTATTGATCGGATATCCCAAATTGACAGGTTTAGACCACTCCTCTTTTTCGTTTAATTTGGAATAAAAAATATCTTGTCCACCCAATCCTAAGTGCAATCCGCGCTCCTGAACACTCACTTTTGAAGTTCCATCTTCCTGTAATGCCAATGCTTTACCATCGGATGAGAAATAGAGCGTTTTGCTGTCAGAATGAAGAAAAGGGGAGCGTTCGTTTCCTTTGGAGTTAATGATTGGCCCTAAATTTTTAGCTTTAGTCCAGGTGCCATCCGGATTTTTTTCGGAGTACCAGATGTCTGAACCTCCAAATCCACCAATCCGATCACTGGCAAAATAGAGTGTATTTCCGTCAGAACTCAAGGATGGTTGTGATTCCCAAGAATTTGATGTATTCACAGAGGGTCCCATATTGGCAGGTTCTGACCATTCTCCATTTCTAAGATAAGAGATGTAAAGATCCCAATTGGCATAGTAACTTTCTCCAATTTTTCCATCACTAACCCGAGCAAATATGAGAATATCATTCGTTAAGTTGATGGTAGGACTTCCTTCCCCTTTAGAATCGTTAAAAGGCCAGGGCAATGGTTCTCCTCTTGAAAAAGAGCCGCTTTTTTGTCTTTTAGCATAAGAAAAAAACTCTTTATCATCACTATCACCAGAAGAAAAAGCAGCCGATTTTTGGGTAACCGGTTCTCTACGGGTGAAATAAAACTGCTCTCCATCAGGAGAAATAGTTGCTAAATATTCATCATATTGAGTCGTAATACCTGGTAGTGGTTTTGGATCAAAAGGGCGGGCATGCTCAAAAATAAATTGATTAAACTGAGATTTTTTTAACAAAAATTCAGCTTCTTCAATATTGGCTTCATTTTTAAAAAGATCAGGATTCTCAACAATCACTTTCGCAAAAAGGATGGCATCCGCATAATTCCCGCTAAAAAAGGCAGTTCTGGCTGCATATAAGTTGGCCATTGGTTTATAAAATGGACAAACATCATACAACCGTTTAAAGGCAGCAGTTGCCTCGGTAAAATCTTTATAATCCTTAGGGCGATCAAACTTATCCTGATATAGATTGGAATAAAAAAACATTGCATATTGGTAGTTTACTTCCAATATGGTGGGATCAGTTTCAGTCAACTCTCTATAAATTTCTAACCCCTGACGTTGAGTTCTTCCCTCTTTCATCAGTTCTTTAGCTTTTTTGATCTGCTTTTCCACTTTTTTATCTAAAGTTTGAACACAGGGGTCTGCTTCTTCGGGTTCTTCCTGAGCTGATAAAGAAAAGAAAGGCAAACAGAAAACCATCAGGAAAACAAGATTTCTTTTCAAAAAAATGGTTTTTAAACTTCCAAAAACGGATATATTTTTCATCATGATATAGATTCCAATTTAGCTATAAGAATAAAGTCAAGAACTACCATAGCTGCCATCGCTTCCACAACCGGTAATACACGAGGGGCAACACAAATATCATTTCGAGAATTTCCGGAAAAAGTTACACTTTCACCTTCAAAATTGATACTTTTCTGAGGTTTTTTCAAGGTAGGAATCGGTTTGAAAGCCACTGAAAACAGAACATCTTGTCCATTTGTGATGCCAGCCTGAACTCCGCCATCGTTATTGGTGTTAAAACTGAAATCTTCATTCTGGATATCATTAAACTCCGATCCAACCATTTGTGCTGCCTGAAAACCCTTACCAATCTCAAAACCTTTTGCGGCATTGATCGACAACATCGCATAAGCTAATCTGGCGTGGAACTTATCATATACCGGTTCCCCTAAGCCTGCAGGGAGGTTGGTGATTTTCCCGTTTACTTTTGCTCCTACGGTATCATCAAAGTTTTGATCTGCCTGAATTTGATTCAATATTTCCAGTGTTTGTTGATCCATTTCTGTTTCAATACCAATTTGATACGGTTTCAAAACCTGTTTGGCGATTGCACCGGCCACTACACGACAAGCTGTCTGACGGGCAGAAGCTCTCCCAATTCCGCTATTATCAGTGATTCCATACTTCATCTTATAAGTAAAAGAGGCATGAGAGGGTTTGATCACATCGACAGTATCAGGATTAGGTTTGACATCTATGTTTGGAATAATGAAAGTGATTGGCTCACCTGTTGTGATTCCGTTTTGAATTCCGCTCAGAAACTGCACCTGATCAGGTTCTTTTCTCCGGGTAGAAGTAAAATGATCGGAAGGAGCTCTTCGAGCCAATTCGAGTTGTATTTGATCAAGGTCTAATGGGAATTGGGGAGGACAACCCTCAATAGTTCCGCCCATAAAAGGATCATGAGTTCCCCCATAATCAGACAGAACATATATTTTCCCAAATCGATCCATTTTATAATTTTACAGATTCTTTTAAAGCAGGAATATGGGATTTCTTAAAGCCTGCTTTTTTCAAATGTTCAGCAAATGCTACTCTTGATTCATCTTCACCATGAACAATAAACACTTGTTTAACTTGTTTTGGATCTTGACCAGACAAATAGTGAAGCAACTCTTTATAATCACCATGACCGGAAAATGAGTCGATTCGTTCCAATTGGGCTTTCACAGCATATTTAGTGCCAAAAATGGAAACTTCATGATCGCCTCTCATGATTCGTGCACCTAAAGTACGTGGAGAGCAGTACCCAACGCTCAAAATGGTTGTTTTTGGATTGTTGATATTGTTAGCCAGATGGTGTTTTACCCGTCCGGCTTCCATCATCCCTGAAGCAGAGATGATTACACAAGGCTGGTTGATGTTATTCAGACGTTTGGAATCTTCAATTGTTCTGATATAATGCAGATTCTCAAATCCGAATGGATCCGGATCCTGAACCATATATTCTCTCATTTCATCATTGAAACATTCCGGATGATGTCTAAATATCTCTGTTGCAGAAACTGCTAAAGGACTATCCACAAAAATATCGATATCAGGAAGGTTATGATCATTATGAAGACGATTTAAAGCATAGACAATCTCCTGAGTTCTGCCAATGGCAAAGGATGGGATGATCAGTTTTCCTTTTCTTTTGGCACAGGCATCTTTGACAATCATCATCAATTTTTGTTCCGCATCCTCAATGGTTTCATGTAAACGATCCCCATAAGTGGATTCGGTGATTATATATTCAGCTTGTGGTAAATCATGGCATGGATCTTTCAAAATCCTTTTGTTGTAACGACCCACATCTGAAGTGTATAGTAACGTTTTAAGATTTTCTCCCTCTTTAAAAGTGAAAAAGATAGAAGCGCCCCCTAAAATATGTCCGGTATCTTTAAATTCGAAAGTACAATCAGGAATGATTTTAAAAGGCATATTGTAAGGAACACTAACGAATAAATTGATGCTATCCATTGCATCTCTCATCGTATAAATAGGTTCTACAGGAGGAAGGTTCTTAGCTAATCTCTTCTTATTGAACTGTTTGGTATCCGCTTCCTGAATCTTGCCCGAATCGGCCAGCATGATGTTGCATAAATCACGGGTGGCAGGAGTACAAAAAACCTGACCTCTGAATCCATTCTTATAAATATAGGGGATCAAGCCGGAATGATCAATGTGAGCGTGAGAAAGGATGAGGTAGTCAATCTCTGCCGGAGTAAATCCCAGATCCCGGTTCATTTCGTCTGTTTCGAGACCTTTTCCCTGATACATACCACAATCAATCAAGATTTTGATCTTGTTATGGGTTGTGATTAAAAATTTACTACCGGTAACTTCACCACCGGATGCGCCTAAAAATTCAATTTTCATAATTATAACCTTCCGTCAATTTGATCCATTTGTGCAATCCCTTTAACATCATAAACTACACCATCCTCTTTCAAGAAGGAGCGAAGATCTAAGGATTTAAATTCATTATGAGCCACAGCTAAAATCACTGTATCATATTTGGATTTGTATGTGTTAATATCCCCATTTTCAACATGTAAGCCGTACTCTTCTTCCACTTCATGAATATCAGCATAAGGGTCAAAAATGGTAATGTTTTCAGTATATTCAGTCAAAGAATGGTAAATATCTACAATTTTAGTATTTCTGATGTCAGGACAATTTTCTTTAAAGGTGATCCCTAAAATTAAAATTTTAGCATCTTTAACCATCACACCTTTTAAATTCATGAGTTTAACTACCTGATTGGCAACATAATCACCCATGGCGTCATTTAATCTTCGAGCTTCAATCATGATTCTTGGCATAACCCCATACACCTGAGCTTTTTGAATTAAATAGTAAGGATCGACACTAATACAGTGACCACCCACTAACCCTGGAGTCATTTTAATAAAATTCCATTTTGAACCAGCAGCCTGTAGCACTTCATGGGTGTCAATTCCCATAGCATTGAATATTTTAGCCAATTCATTAACAAATGCGATATTGACATCACGTTGAGAGTTTTCAATAATTTTTGAAGCTTCTGCTACTTTGATGGATGATGCTTTAAAAGTTCCATTTACCAATACAGAATTATATAAATCATCAACAATATCAGCCACTTCAGGAGTGGACCCTGAAGTTACTTTAACAATTTTTTCAACGGTATGTTCTTTATCACCCGGATTGATTCTTTCAGGAGAATAGCCTGCATAAAAATCAATATTGAATTTTAATCCTGAAACTTGCTCAATAATAGGGATACACTCCTCTTCAGTAACTCCCGGATACACTGTTGATTCATAAATTACAATATCTCCTTTGGAGATCACTTTAGCAACTGTAGTGCTCGATTTAACCAATGGCAATAGATCGGGACGGTTGTTGATATCTACAGGAGTTGGAACTGCAACCACATAAATGTTGCAATCTTTGATTAAATTAAGATCAGTAGTACAGATTAATCCATCTTTAATAGCTTGTTGAAGCAAATGATCATCCACTTCTAACGTATCATCATGCCCTGTCATTAAGAGATCAACTCTCGCTTGATTCAGGTCGTAACCTACTGTTTTATATTTAGTTGAAAAAAGTCTGGCTAAAGGTAATCCAACATATCCAAGACCGATAACTGCAATTTTTAAATCGTTTTTCATATAATTAATATTATAAAATTTCTACGCAAAAATACACGATTTTTCAACATAAAAAACAAATAAAAAATTAAAAATTGATGTATATTTGCTCACTCAAACCAAATGTACTAAATATGGCTAAATCAACGAGTTTCTTTTATTGTAAAAATTGCGGAAATCAATCGGCAACGTGGCTGGGGAAGTGTCCCGCTTGTGGATCATGGAATAGTTATGAAGAGGAGGTTGTTCATCGGGAAGATAAACAAAAAGGGAAGTCATCCCCTCAGTTTAATAAACCCATACCTAAAAAAATTAATGAAATTTCATTAGAACAAACAGTTAGAATATCAACTACTTATTCTGAATTTGATCATGTATTGGGTGGCGGAATCGTTCCGGGATCATTGATTTTACTTGGCGGTGAACCAGGAATTGGTAAATCAACGCTTCTATTACAAACAGCACTATCATTACAAGATTTTCCGGTACTCTATATTTCAGGAGAAGAGAGTGATTCGCAACTCAAAATGAGAGCTGAAAGAATCAGCAGCTCCATCAACAAAGAGTGCTACATCCTTACAGAAACAAATACCCAGGAGATTTTTAAGCATATCGAACAATTGCAACCCAAATTGGTTATTGTGGACTCCATACAAACAATGCAAAGCGGGTTGATTGACTCGGCTTCCGGTTCCATTTCCCAAATTAAAGAGTGTGCCGCTGAGTTTCAACATTTGTGTAAAACAGGGGGCTTCCCCGTTGTTCTAATTGGACATATTACCAAAGATGGCACTATTGCAGGGCCTAAAATTCTGGAGCATATTGTAGATACTGTTTTACAATTTGAAGGGGATCAGCACTATGGATACCGGATTGTTCGGTGTATTAAAAACCGATTTGGATCCACTTCGGAATTGGGCATTTTCGAAATGCACTCCAATGGACTTAGAGAGATCACCAATCCTTCCGAAATTTTGATCGCTTCCAGAGATGAAAACTTCAGTGGAAACACGATCGCTGCGATTATGGAAGGGAATAGACCCATGATGATCGAAACGCAGGCATTGGTAAGTAGTGCCGTTTACGGAACTCCACAACGCTCTGCTACCGGATTTGATTTGAGGAGAATGAATATGCTTTTGGCTGTTCTGGAGAAACGGTGTGGGTTTAAACTGGGAGCTAAAGATGTGTTTCTCAATATGGCAGGTGGCTTCCATATCGAAGATCCAGCGATCAATTTATCCATTATGGCTTCCATTCTATCTTCTGCTGTTGATATTGCAGTTGACTCCAAAACCTGCTTTGCCGGAGAGATGGGACTAAGTGGTGAAGTTAGACCCGTTTCCAGAATTGAACAACGGATCAGTGAAGCTGAAAAATTGGGATTTAACCGGATTTTTTTCTCTAAATACAACATGAAAGGACTCGATCCTAAGAAAATAAAAATCAAATTGTGTCCTGTTGGAAAAATTGAAGAGATGATGAGACAACTCTTTGAATAGGAATCCGAAAAAATTGCTTACGGAAACCTATCAGATGAAAACATAGAAAACATCTGGAACAACTCTGTTTTTCAAGAATCCAGAACATATATTGTAACAGGAAACGCCGACTCAACACTAGCCAAAACCTGTAAAGAGTGTATTGCAAAATAATCATCGAGCATTCCGAGCATTCCGAGCACTTCGAGCATTCTGAGCATTCCGAACTAACCTCCGGAAATGATCTTCTGTCCTAATGGACAATCCAGACACTTTTTGAGGCTACAGTAGTTTTTGGCTACATGAATGATAGATTGGGTGTCAAATGCAGATTTTACCGGAAAACGACACTCCCTGTATCGGGTGATGAGGTGGTTGTTTTCCGGTTCTAAAGTAGAATACAAGTCTATCGCTCTGTCTTGTAGTTCTATTCGTCCGGAAAAAATTCCGAAAGTGTACAATACCGGGATGATGGTATTGATCATGAGTAACTCAAAAGTGGGTTTTCCAATTAAAGTGCCATGTTTTTTAGAGGGTTTCCCAAATTGAAAATGGGTGCTCCAGTATGGATCCGGTTGTGTAAGAAAAATATGCTCAAACTGCGCTAATTCTGTCTGATTTTCGATCCGGCTGAATAATTGTGGATAATGATGAACGATTTCACTTAATTGGGCTATTCTAATACATGGAAAATTTTGGGGCCGCATTCTCAACAGATTCCAGTTTTTAACATGGATAGGTGTTAATTTGTATTTTTTCTTTAAATATTGATACTCATTTTGCAGTAGCTCATAATAGGAATCCTCAATCTGCTCCTCTAACATCCCCGATTGCCCAAAAAGCAAAGCATACACTTGTAAATGATTGTTAGAGTGAGATCTCAGTACTTTATAAGGTAAACTCTTAGACATCATCTCAAAAGCACTCTGATTAGTGTGAAATCCAAAGTTGATTGCTAACATTCGAAAAATGGTTTCATCCCAATCTCCTGCACATTCGGTATAAATCTTGTTGATTTGAGATTGTTTGTACTCCAGTCGTTCTGCCAACATTTTAGAATAAAGGGCAGCAAACTGCAACTGCAGATAGCTGCTGTTTTCTGTTTCTTTTTGTTGGATGTAAGGTGCGCACGGTAATGGATGAGTGGATTGGTGAATCTTTTCGTAATTGTCCAGAATGGTTGAGGAGATGTAATTTTTTAATTCTAAAACCGGAAATTTATCAGTAGCTTCTTTAACATTGGGTAAATCATCATCATACACGACATGCAAAATTACACTATTGTATTTTTCATCCAAATGATGATTGTGTTTGTACCAATCCGATGTTTTGATGTGAATCTCAACATCTCCGGCCCAAAGAATCTGATTGATTTTAATGATCGCTTGTTTGAAATCGGGACCGGCATCCTGATGTGCAAAGCCTGGTTGAATGATTGAAACCTCTTGTCCGTCAGTGGTTTTAAAATTGAAAGTGCTGAAAATGGAGTGTTTCCAGATGTAATGGAGCAGATATTCTGAGTTCATCGCAGTAAATTTTTAGACTGCGAATATACAATTTTTTTTTGTCAAAAAACAAATTTAAAAAAATTATTTGATTAAATCCCGGATCACTTCAGAGGCCATAAAACAGCCGAAAATGGCAGGCATATAGGATATAGTGCCAACAACAGAAAGTTTATTAATAGCAGGGTTGCTGTCTATAACTACGGCGTGATCGGGTACTAATTCAGGAGAAAAAACAGCTTTAAAACCGCTTCTAATACCTAAATGGTGTAATCTTTTACGAACGGTAAATGCGAGTTTACATTGGTATGTTTTCTTTATATCAACTACCTGAACCAATGAGGGATCCATTTTTCCCCCTGCTCCCATGGCAGAGATCAAAGGGTATTGATGTTCTAAAGTTTGAAAAATTAGAAAAACTTTAGGAGAGAGGGAGTCAATACAATCACAAACATAATCAAATTGGGCAGAGTTTAACAGCTGGTAGGTTCTTTCATCACGAATAAACTCTTGAATCACATTTAATTGGATATCAGGATTGATATCTTTTAATCTTTGTGCTACTAATTCGGATTTGGGTAGCCCTTTAGTGGAATTTAAAGCGATCAATTGTCTATTGATGTTGGTCTCATCTACTTCATCAGCATCAACAATGGTCATTTTTCCAATTCCGGCACGACATAGTTGTTCAGCTGTATATGCACCAACACCACCGAGCCCAACCACCAATACATGTTTAGATTGTAATTTTAACAGGTTTTCTTTACCTAATAAAAGTTCCGTTCTTGATAACCAGTTCATATTAATCTTCTAAATCTATATATTGATACTCCCCATCTCTTTTAAACCAAGTGAGTTGCCTTTTCGCGTAGCGACGGGTGTGGGTTTTTATATCTTCTATAGCTTGATCATAAGTCAGTTTTCCGTCTAAATAATCAAAAAGCTCTTTGTACCCAACAGTATTTAAGGCATTTAAATTTTTGTATGGGAGCAATGATTTTACTTCATCAAGAAGTCCGTTTTCCACCATCTGATCCACTCTTTGGTTAATCCGGTTAAAAAGGATCTCTCTGGGTCTGTTCAAACAATATTTAATGATTTCAAAAGATCTGGATTTATTGGAATTGGTTAGAAATCTTGAGTAAGGTTCCCCCATTTGAATAGTAACTTCAAGAGCTCGCATGATCCTTTTATGGTTGGCAATATCCGCTTGTTCGTAAAAATCGGGATCCAATTTTTTAATCTGATTTCTAAGACCTTCAATGCCCTCTTTATCAAATAGGTCCATGACATAAGCTCGAATTTTGGGATCCGGATCAGGAAGATCATCAATCCCTTTACATACGGCATCAATGTAAAGACCACTACCACCGGTTAGTATTACGATATTATTTTGTTGAAAAAGGGTAGGGAGCAGGTTGAGAACATCCTGTTCAAATTTGGATACACTGTAATAGTCGTTTATGGAAAGATGTCCTAAAAAGTGATGAGGTACTCCTTTAAGTTCCTTATCGGTAGGAAAAGCAGTGCCGATTCTCAACTCTTTATAAAATTGTCGGGAATCGGCAGATATGATGCTTGTATTTAATTGGATCGCCAGATCAACAGTCAGGGCAGTTTTTCCGACTGCTGTGGGTCCTGTTATTACCAGAAGTATCGGTTTATCAGTACTCTTTGGGAGTATCAAATTCTTCAAAATCGGAGAAATCATCATTAAAATCGTCATTGAACGCATCTAAGTCCTCTTCATCATAAGAATCTTCAGGAATAAAATTGGAATCTTCATCACTTAGATTGATAGCTTGTGCTTCTTTAGGAAGTTCCTTTACACTGTTAGTACATCTGGGATAGGATACTGTAGGATCAACAGGAAGTGTTTTAAGCAATTCAATATAAAAAACCTGAGGATTCAGAAAGTTGTATTCATAGATTATTTGCTGATGTGGATCAGTCATAAAATCTTTTAAAAGAGCATCTTTCATTACAAATTTGGGAACATTAGATTGGGTAACATGGTCATCCACATCGTCATATTCAGGGATTTCAGTTTCCTGATCATCGCACATATCAACAAGAGTAATCTCTTGTTTTGTGTTCCATTTGGCATCACAGATTGCAAAAGAGGATAGCTCATTTCCACTTAATCCGATACTTTTGTACAAGATGTTATGGAAAGATTCAAAATTGTCTGTAGAAAGGATTTCGATATCTCTGACAAAATCCTCAACAGCATCGTAGTAAACTCTAAATTTGTAGTAGTACATGGTTTGTCAATTTAAAGGTTAATAATTAGGCCATATTAGTAAAAACTTGGGTCACATCATCATCCTCTTCGATTCTCTCTAATAATTTTTCAATCTCGATACGTTGCTCCTCAGTCACCTCTTTAATATCATTAGGGATTCTTTCAAACTTAAACTCTAAAATTTCATAATTATTTTCTTCTAAAAATTTTTGAATAGGGCCAAAATTTTGAAATTCAGCATAGATTAGGATTTTACCTTCTTCTTCAAAAACTTCTTCAACATTAAAGTCGATCAATTCAAATTCGAACTCTTCCAAATCAAGTCCCTCTTTTTTTGTAATGGTAAAGCGGCATTTTCTATCGAAAATAAAATCCAGCATACCATGTGTTCCTAGAGAGCCATTGAATTTATTAAAATAACTTCTGATATTGGCAACAGTTCTTTGATTGTTATCTGTTGCAGCTTCTATTAAGACAGCAATACCATGAGGGGCATATCCTTCAAAAACAACCTCTTTATATTCGGAAGTATCTTTTTCAAATGCGCGTTTAATCGCTCTTTCTACATTATCTTTTGGCATGTTTTCAGAGCGTGCATTCTGAATTAATAGTCTTAATTTAGAATTTGTTGCAGGATCTGCACCCCCTGCTTTAGCAGCCATTGTAATTTCTCTTCCTAGTCTGGTAAACACTTTTGCCATGTTTCCCCAGCGTTTAAATTTTCTTTCTTTTCTAAATTCAAAAGCTCTTCCCATATTGATTATTTATAATTGGTTTAGACTGCAAAAATAAACAAAAATTTTCAATTTTAATCCTCTTTGATCCCAATTGAATGTGCAATTATTGGTTTTCCGTTTAGTTTTAGTAGTTCTTTGATTTGATCTCTTTCGATCATCCCGATGGCACAAGTTGTTAAATTTTCAGAGGTGCAATACAGATAAATATTTTGACTAATATATCCCGCATCTATCGATCCGTAAAACTCTTTAGCGGCATCATCAAACCGATCCATTTTATCATAATTGGCTACCAATAAAATCAGTAAAGGTGTATCTTTGAATCCTTCCTGTTTTGGAAGTTGTTCTCTGATATCCTGATTATAAACCTGTTTTAATTTATTTTCTGCTGCAAGGTACAAATAGGTACCTGTTTTCATAAAAACGTAAACATCAATCTCCTGAGCATTTCTTGCTGATGGGGCGGTTCTTTTTCCATTAGTTCTATTGATACCAAAAGCTGCCCAAAGTAAATTGGACAGCTGTTGGTTTGATATCTCTTTTTGAGAAAAATTTCTATTGGTTTCCCTTTTAGAAAGTGCCTCCATCAAAGGCATCCCACCGGTTGTATCGGGAGGGAGGAGTTGGATATCTTGAGCGTTTAGAGAAATGAGGAAGCAGAAAATGAAAAATAATAAATTAATTTTTTTCATTTTGATTAGTTATTTTAGTTTACGATATTTCATTATTGGATTTACCTGATTTTGGTTTTGCTATCGCATCACGCATTTGGGTATCAGCTTTGATGTTTTCTAATTTGTAATAATCAAGAACACCAAAAGTACCATTTCTGAATGCTTCTGCTAATGCTAATGGTACTTCAGCTTCAGCTAAAATAACTTTTGCACGAGCTTCCTGAGCTTTAGCTTTCATCTCTTGTTCTGTAGCTACAGCCATAGCTCTTCTCTCTTCAGCTTTTGCCTGTGCAATGTTTTTATCCGCATTGGCTTGGTCCATTTGTAATAATGCTCCGATATTTTTACCAACGTCAACATCAGCGATATCGATGGAAAGAATCTCAAATGCTGTTCCGGAGTCTAACCCTTTGGAAAGTACCAATTTTGAAATAGAGTCTGGGTTTTCAAGCACCACTTTATGGGTCATTGCAGAACCAATTGCAGATACAATCCCTTCACCAACACGGGCAACTATCGTTTCTTCACCGGCACCACCCACTAATTGTTTGATATTGGTTCTTACTGTTATACGCGCTTTTGCTGTTAATTGAATCCCATCTTTAGCAACTGCTGATACTGGAGGAGTGTCAATAACTTTCGGAATAACAGATGTTTGGATAGCTTCCAAAATATTTCTACCCGCTAAGTCAATCGCTGTTGCAGCTTTGAAATCAAGGGGAATATTGGCTTTGTCTGCAGAAATTAAAGCATTTACAACAGGAATTACACGTCCACCGGCAAGATAGTGCGCTTCTAACTGGTCTCTGTTTAATGGAATACCTGCCTTAGTTGCAGTAATTAGTGAATTAACAATAATGCTGGGTGGAACTTTTCTCCAACGCATTAAAATCAACTGAAGTAATGAGATTCTAACACCATTTAACAAAGCATTGAACCATAGTCCAAGGGGAACAATCCACAAGAACAAAATAAGTAGGAAAATAATTCCTACAACAATTAAAATTGAAATTGGATCCATAAAAAATTTATTTAAGTTTAACAATAATTTTACTTCCTTCTATTTTATAAATAATGATCGGTTGATTGGGATCAATAAAATCGAGTGTAGAAAACACTTCTACAACATCATCACCAAAAATTGCTTTTCCACTTGGAGCTAATCGGGAAAGGGTTACACCCTCCATCCCTTCATGCAAATGCTCAGGTTGAATATTTACTTTACTGTCTATTTGAGTAGTTAATGTCATTTTACGCCAGGTTTTGGATCGTAAAAATAAAACAACAGCTACAACGATAAGCACTACAGTTCCCAACAATGTAAGGTTACCTGCTAAAGGCCCAAACTTTACATAAGATAGCACAATTCCAATAATGATAAAGATCGATCCGGCTATTCCTACTACAGCACCGGGTAATGCAAAAAGTTCTAATACTAAGGCAAAAATGCCTAATACAATTAAAAAAACAATGACCAACCAGCTCATATACAATTATTTAATATTAATAATAAAATAGTTTTTCTTGCCCTTTTGAACCAGAATATATTTGTTGTTAATTAAAGCATGGGTAGTAATCTGATAGTTTTCATCTACTTTTTCTTTATTGATAGATAACGCATTCTCTTTTAACGTGCGGCGAATTTCCCCTTTGGATGGAAATACTGCTGCTTTGTCTGTCAAGAAATCTACAATAGATATAGGGTTCATAAGTTCATCTTTCATAACATTAAATTGAGGAACACCTTCAAAAACTGAGTAAAAAGTGGCCTCATCTAGGGAAGCCAAAGTCTCAGAAGTGCCTTTGCCAAAAAGAATCTCAGAAGCATTCAAAGCTTGGTTGTAATCTTCCAAAGAATGTACTCTGATAGTCAATTCTTTAGCTAATGCTTTTTGTAAAATCCTCAAGTGAGGTGCTTCATCATGTTCTTTTTCCAATGTTTCGATCTCCTCTTTATTTAAGAGGGTAAAGATACGAATATATTTCTTACTGTCAACATCGGAACAATTAAGCCAGAATTGATAAAAAGCGTAAGGAGATGTTTTTTCTGGATCTAACCAGATATTCCCTTTTTCAGTTTTTCCGAATTTTCCACCATCCGCTTTTGTAATTAAGGGACAAGTTAATGCAAACGCATCACCACTTGCTTTTCTGCGAATTAGTTCTGTTCCGGTTGTAATATTTCCCCATTGGTCAGAACCTCCCATTTGCAATTTACAATGATGATGTTGATACAAATAAAGAAAATCATATCCTTGTACCAATTGATACGTGAATTCTGTAAAAGACATTCCTTCTCCTTCTCCGGATAATCTCTTTTTAACAGAATCTTTAGCCATCATGTAATTAACTGTGATGTGTTTTCCGATATCTCTGATGAAATCTAAAAACGAAAATTGATGCATCCAATCATAGTTGTTAACTAATAAAGCGCTATTGGGAGCATCGTCTTCAAAATTGAGAAATTTGGATAGTTGTTGTTGTATACAATGTTGATTATGTCTTAAAGTTTCTAGATCTAAGAGATTTCTTTCCTGTGATTTTCCGGAAGGATCCCCAATCATACCGGTAGCGCCTCCTAACAAAGCGATCGGTTTATGTCCACATCTTTGAAAATGATATAACATCATCACACTAACCAAATGGCCAATATGTAAGGAATCTGCTGTAGGATCGATTCCAACATAAGCAGCCGTAATCTCTTTAGCCAATTGTTCTTCTGTTCCGGGCATCACATCGTGGAGCATGCCACGCCATTTCAGTTCTTCTACAAAATTCATCATATTATTTAGGTTGTAATTTACTTTTAGCTTCTTTGATTTTTTCGTATTGATCTAAAAATGAAGGAATTCCAACCATCTCAATACGTCTGTTTAAAATAATCTCTTTAGTTGTATTGTCAATAATAAACATGGTAGGATTGCCAATAATATTATAAGTTTCAATATAATCAATATTTGCAGTATTTCCACCAACATTTATCCAGGGATATTTTTTCTCTCTCACATATCTTTTCCATCTCTCCAAATCGGTATCACTTCCAACGGCATATACATCAAAATTTCTTTTTCCAATCGTTTCCAATGAATCATACACATGTTTCATCTTCTCAGATTCCTCCTGACAAGTGTGACAGGTCGGATCATAAAACCACATCACAACATAAGGTTTTTGAAAATTATAAGAGGAGTGCCATTTAGTGAAATCTGTGGTCAAAGTGGTATCGGGCATAATCAATTCAACTGCTTTTTTCCCAATCAAAAGTGGTTCTAAACTTTTTACCCTTCTTTCATATTTTCCAATCATATCTTCATTTAACCATTTACATTTTCCTTTCAATTGGTTTTCTTTAGCAATATGAACAAAAACGGCATCATGTCCAATAATTTTACTCGATTCAAACTGATACGATAACCACTCTACAAAAAACATGTACATCATACTGTCCGGTTCCGTTTTGGCCAATACCATATCTACATATTTATTGATAGTATCGGGTTCATACATCCATAAAATTTTAGTAAAATAGTCTTTCATTTTGGGTTCTAAGGAAGGCAAAAATAAAAATCTTCTATCTGTTAAGTCAAAATTATCCCAATAATGAGTTCGGTAATAAATAGATTGAAAAGTTGAATCTATAGTACCATTAGGTAATACAGGAGGATCAGGAACATTGATGAATTGATATGATTTTTGTAATTTTGAAAATAAAAATGTGGGATTTTCAGCAATCATATTTTTAATGAATTCCTCCATCTCTGTATTGACATTTTTCATTTTTTGAGTGTAAAACTCTAAACTATCTTTATTCCCATTTTCAAACTCTTTCAGTTTATCCTGATACAATTTTACATCTTTTTGGGCTTTTACTGTTCTTCTTTGAAATTTTAACATCTCCGTATTTTGAGGAGAGTTTTCAACTCTGAAATTTCTCACATCACCTATAGTATCAATAAAATAGGTAAAATGTTGTTCTCCATCAATTATGAAATTACAATATGGTTTTTTATTTTCAGAAACAACAGTATATAACCCCTCTTCCAATTTATTTTCTCCATCAAAAATGTAAACACCTCTTCCATCATTACGCGCAGAATCTTTTAGTAAAAGTTTTTCCCTGTAATGGATCGCTAAATACACAATTTTATCTTGTGCATAATCAATTTTGAAAACCAGTTTATGCCCAGGTCTTGGATTGATAGTTTTGATTTTTTGAGCATAAAGTACTGAGGAGATCCCCATCAATAACATCATAAATAGTAGCGCACTTTTTTTCATCACTCTTTATATTTTAATTAATTTGTTCAAAAATAGTTTTTAAATTTTTTATTGGAAACTGTCTTGCGACAATTTTATTGTTTTCATCTATTAAAAAAATTCCGGGAGTCACCATTAAATCAAAAAAATCGATTAAATCGTAATTGGGTTCACCCATGGCATAACTTAGATTAATCCAAAACAATTGATTTTCTTCAATGAAACTTTTCCAGCGATCATAATCTTCGGTTATAGAAATAGCAATCACTTCAAAGTTGTATTGCACATGGTTTTGTTTGTAAAATTCAAAAAGATGAGGTGTTTCTTCCACACAATGATCACAATCCGGATCCCATAACCATAGGATTTTATATTTGGTTTTTACTGAATCTGAGTTAACTTTATTCTTTTGAATATCATAAGCTTCTATAGCATTAATGTAATGTCCGGGAAAAGTTCTCCTTTTTCTGGCTTGCATGTTTTCATAAATCCTTTGATCTGAGTCATTGAAAATATTCCACTGATCCATCTCTGGTTTATAATAATGATCATAAAGATATACAAATAGGGTATCAAACCCAGGCTTGTTGTATAAGTAATTTTGCATTATTTTTTTAAGATAATAAAACTGTACTTCCAGGTCTATTGGACGATTATTTGTGTCAATTGTTCCTTCTAAAAAATGATTTAATAAAATGAAACAAGTATTGCGATCTTCAATATAGGTTTCAAAAAGCGAACCGAAATAATAAGGTACATTTATTTTTAAAGGTGTTCTTAAGAGTCTTTTGTCTTTAAAATTAATTTGATCAAAATAATGAAACATCACCAACTGCTCCAATTGGTCAATCCCAAAATATTCATTGGGCTTTTCTGTAGAAATATTTTTTAAAAAATCCTGAAAATCAACTTCTTGAAGAGCTTTAGCATAATTTGACAAGAAAGAATTGGGAGAAGTTTCAATAAAAGGGATGATATTCAAATGATTGATGATTGCTTTCTGGTATTCAAAAAACAGAACATTTTCATCACTTTTGTCAATTTTATATTGTTCAAAAGGTTTTTTTTCATTCGTAATAATCGCAAATTGGGTGGTTTGATTAATCATAATATCAAACAATTTCAGTTCCGGAGTAGTTTGAACAGAATAGATCCCTTTTTCAATTTTATTTGTTTTACTTTTAAATTCAAATTTTCCTTTGGCAGAATAGGCACTGTCAAATAGATAAGATTCCCCTCCATAATAACCATATAAATAAATGGTTTTGGATTGTGGATCTAATAACTGAATTTTAATTTTATAACCATTACTACTTAAAGTAGATGCTGAAAGTTGTCCAATAATAAAATAAAAAAGGAATACCGGAAGTAATAGTGAGATTTTTTTGTTCATAAACTTTATTGTTTTATAACTTTACCGGAATATCTGAATTGATTTTTTTCAAAAAGTTTAATGATATATACTCCATTTGAACAATTATTTATATCTATTTCAAATTTTGAACTTGAAATGGTTTCAGTTTTAATCATTTTTCCTGTTAAATCATATAATTCATAACGAGTTAATAAGATATCACTACTGTTTTCAACGATAACTATTCCCGGTGATGGATTGGGGGAAATAGTGATTTGATCTGTTATATCAAACGTTTCAACTGCTACTGAAGATAAAATATTCAATGTTCCCGGATTGGAGACACCACATTCGTTTACTCCATAAACTGTCAAAATTCCACTGCCGGTGTTATTTACTGTTAAATTGACAGAATTGGAAGTGGAATTGCTTAATGTCCATGTTGGATTATTAATAGACCATTCATAAGAGTCAGCAAATTGTACATTAGAAATAATATAGGAGTACATTCCGGTTGTGTTGATCACTGATGGTCCGGAAATAGCCTGAGTAATCACCGGTTTTGGATTTACAGTTAATGTTAATTTGATAATACTATCACAACCCTGAGTGGTTTGAAAATTGTTATAAAACTCAAACTCACCGGCACTATTTTGAACCGGAATTGTGAACCCTTGTCCGTTGTAAGATTGACCTTGACAAATCTGAGCCACTCTATCCACCTGATAAACAGGGAAAACTTGAACCAAAATATTTTTTGAAGAGGTACAACCTGCAGAATTGGTTACGGTAACACTATAATTGGTATTTGTTGTAGGAGATACATTTAATAAAGCATTGGATTCGCTTGTATTCCACAAATAAGAAATCCCGCCGCTTGCCATCAATTGTGTTGACTGACCATTACAAATAGTCGAATCTCCGGTGATTTGAATGTTGGGAATATCAAGTAAAGTAACAGTGGTCGAAGTGGTTGCCGAACAACCATCACTGTTTGTTACAGTGACAGAATAGGTTCCACCCACTCCTGTGTTGATGGATCCATTATTAGCTCCTGTACTCCAATGGTAATCAGTTCCTCCTCCGGCAGTAAGCGTTGTAGAAAGACCCTGACAAATACTGACTGGGTCTGTTATTGTAGGGGTAGGTAATGGAAGTGTTGATACATAAGTGTATGTGGAAGCAGAACAACCATTTGAAGTAACAGTTACACTATATAATCCGGGAGAGGTAACAATTTTTTCATTTCCTGTTTCATTGGTATTCCACAGATAACTATCACCACCGGCTACTGATAGTGTTAAAGAACCTCCTTCACAAAACTGGCTTCCGCCAAAGAGTTGAGGAGTTGGTAGAGCAACAACAGTTATAGGTTTATTAACAACCACATGACATCCATAATTATTCGTAACGGTACAAGAATAAGATGTTGAAGTGGCAGGATTGATAGAAATGGTAGGTGTTGTTGCGTTGTTACTCCATAAATAGGAGATTCCATCTGTTGCTTCCAGAGTTGTGGAAGTACCTTCACAAAGAGTTGAAACACCTGTGATTTCTGAGCTTGGAGTAGGATTTACCAACAATGGAACGGATGATGTAGCTGTACAACCCATTGAATTGGTTACAGTAACAGTATAGGTACCTGTAACTGTGGCATTTATTGTTGCGCTATTAATACCTGTTGACCATTGATAGGAACTTCCTCCAGATGCTGTTATTGTTGCCATCTCACCTTGACAAATGGGTTCCCCACCTGTAATGGTAATTCCGGGTACAGGTAATGGATTAACTACTACTGATGTTTGATGAGTACATCCGTTAATTCCAGTAACTGTAACTAAATAAGTACTTGAAACGGTAGGACTAATATTTATTGTATTACTTTGTGATCCGTTAGACCAAATATATGAAACACCTCCTGAAGCGGTTAATGTTGTGCCTTTACCTAAACAAGGATTCAGTACCCCTGAAATTTGAGCATTAGGTAACGATAATGATGTTATTGATTTTGAGGCATTTGCAGTACACCCATTCAAATGGGTGGCTGTTACAGAATAAATACCTGATGAATTGACAGAGATAGAGGTTCCTGTACTGCTATTACTCCATAAATAGGAAACATTTGGTGTACCTGATGCAGCCAAAATGATAGAATTGCCCTGACAAAATGAAGTATCACCAATAATGGAAACATTGGGAGGTGTATTTACTGTAATATTCGTTGAAACAGAAGAACTACAACCATTTGCATCTGTAACTGTTACAGTATAGGTACCGGCAGCTGATGGATGAATAATGGCTGTTGATACATTATTGGACCACGAATAGGAAACACCGCCGGACGCCGTAAGTGTTCCGTTTTGACCTTCACAAATTGTTCCATTGCCTGTAATAACAGGAATAGGTAAACTATTTTTTGTTACTGTTTTTGAAATGGTGGAACTACAACCATATTGGGAAGTAACGGTAACCGTATAGGTTCCTGCATTAGTAATATCAATAGATGAATTGGTCGCAGAATTATTCCACAAATAGGATGCTCCCCCCTGAGCGGTAAGATGTAACGTGTCACCGTCGCAAAATGAGTTATTGCCTACTATAGAAGGAGTAGGGTAGGGTCTTACATTTACTTTTAAAGTGGAAGAATTGGAACATCCATTGACGTTGGTTACAATTACGGTATAGTTAGTTGTTGCACTGGGAGAAACATTAATAAATGGTGCTGTTTGAGCAGTACTCCACACAAAGGAAGTTGCTCCGCTTGCATTGGCTACCAGAAAACTGGAACCCCCCGTACAAATATTTGTATCACCAGTAATCGTTATTACCGGTAATGGGTGCGCAATTACAGTTTTGGTTGCTTCAGCAGTGCACCCTCTTGAATCTGTAGCAGTTACAATATATGTACCTGTTTGATTGACATTAATATAGGTTGAAGTTGCACCGGAGCTCCACAAATAAGATACTCCTCCGGAAGCAATTAAATTGACGCTCAATCCCTGACAAAATTCTGAACTCCCCGATATGGAAGGTGTTGGTACTGAATAAACGGTTGTAACAGCAGAAACACTTGAAGTACATCCATTTTGATTGGTTACTGTGACTGTATAAGTGCCTCCTGTTGTTGCAGTTATCGTTTGATTGGATGATCCATCATTCCATAAATAGTTAGTGCCACCCATCGCAGTTAATGAGGTTTGACTATTAGCACAGAAATTTCTGTTCCCTAATATGGAAGCGGTTGGCTTTTCGTTCATAACTACAACAATGGATGCAACTGCAGTACAGTTATTTGAATTGGTAACCGTTACTGAATAGGTACCCGGAATATTGATTGTATTATTTTGAGTACTGGTTCCGTTACTCCAAACATAATTATTACCACCCGTTGCTGTTAAAGTTGTTGATAAACCCTGACAAAAAGAGGGAACGCCCAATATCGAAACATTAGGTTTCGTTTTTACATTCACTGATGTGATGGCTGTTGAAGTACATCCTAAAGAAGAAGTGGCTGTAACAGTGTAAAATCCTGCAGTACTTACATAAATGCTGGCAGTATTGGATCCATTGGACCATGCATAACTGGTTCCCCCATTCGCAGTTAATGTTGTTAAATCTCCTTGACAAATGGAGTTTTCACCCATTATGGATACGTTCGGATTAGGATTAACTAGTAATGTTACTAGTTTTACAGCAGAACATCCTAGTGAATTGGTTACAGTAATGTAATAAAACGAAGTTTGAACAGGTGATAAAAATATGGACGCAGAAGTTTGATTGTTGGCACTCCATAAATAGGTTCCTCCACCGGAAGCAGTTAATATAGTTGTTTCCCCAACACAAATCGAAGTGTCTCCACTTATCACAATATTGGGCTGTGATTGAATAAATTCTATCGATCTTGTTGCACTACATCCATTAACAGATGTCCCTGTTACAGTATAGATTCCACCATTTATGGCTGTGATTTGTGGTGATGTGGATCCGTTGTTCCACTGATAAGTGTTTGCTCCGGATGCACTGAATTGAGTGGATTGACCTACACATTTCACTGAATCACCGAATATTGTAACATCAGGTGCCTGTAATGATGAAATGTTTTTGGAAACTGAAGCACTGCAACCATATTGATTGGTGACAGTTACTGTATATGTTCCTCCGATATTGGTAACCAGAGAACTGCCGGATTCCCCATTATTCCATAAATAGGATCCTCCACCTGTTGCCGTTAATTGTGTATAAGTGTTACTGCAAAATTGATCTGTCCCGGAAATTTGAGCTATAGGTAACTCATGTACAACAACTTCAAAACTATCAATAGTTTGACATCCATAAGAGTTTGTAGCGGTCACAAAATAAGTAGTGTTTATAGTGGGAGATACTAAAATGTGTTCCGTAATTTCATTGGTTGACCATACAAATGGCGCATCAGATTGGGCTGTAAGGGCACCATTTTGGCCCATACAAATTTCATTATTCCCTGATATATCTAAGGTTGGAACAGTATCTATTCTAACTTGAATTGTTTTTATTGCTGAACAGTTGAATTCATTTGAAACAGTTACTGAAACTACTGCAGTTTGATCCAATGCAACTGTTGCATCTGCTGTTCCATTACTCCACAAGTATTGATCTCCTCCATTTGCCGTTAACTGAATCAAATTTCCATAACATTGTATGGTATCTCCCAAAATTTGAATTTCAGGAATAGGTCGCACAAAAACAGTTATACTATCAACATAACTACATTGTAACGCTGATGTTATTGTTACAAAATAGGTTGTGGTTATTAATGGATTCACTACAATAGTGGTATCCGTTGATCCGGTAGACCATAAATAGCTATTTCCGGATGGTACCTGAAGAGTAGTGGAATCACCTAAACAAATCTCCTGATCCCCTATAATTTCTAAAATGGGGGCAGGATACATAATGGGTTCAATAGTGTCTAAAACAAAACAACCATTTGTGTTTAATGCTTTAATGGTCAAACTATTGCCGTTAAAAATATGTTTTTGTACAGCAGTGTCAACCTCATTCCAGATATAAAAATCGGCTCCCGTACATGAAAGTGTTATGGAATCAAATTGACAAAAAGGTTCCTCTCCTGTTACTACCAGCTGAGGAGTGTTTTGAATCGTTAAATGAACCTGTTTGCTGGAAATATAGCAGTTCAACTCATCAGAAACAGTAACACTATATAACCCCGATTGGAGAGGTTCAATAGAAGCAGTTGTTGCTCCTGTACTCCATAAAAATTGTGTGCTTCCGGAAGCTGTAAAAATAGTGGATTCATTTTCACAAATTAAGGTATCACCTGCAATAGTAGCTTCAAAATAAGGATATACGGTTAAATCCAAAGTCACAATACTGTCACACCCACTCTGTGTCAAATACGAATTTGTATAAATTCCTGAAACTGTATAGGTTTGACCATTAGAAAACATATAAGGTAATGCTGATTCACATATAGAAGCCCAGATTGTGTCGTTGTAGGAAGAGTTCACCTGAAAGAAAAGATGAGTGAAACTATTGCAGGCTGATCCAAAAATATATTCTCCTGAAGTGATTAATACAGAATCTCTGAAAGTATAGGGTAATTCAATATCACAAACAGATACAAATTGAGTGTCAACAATAGTAGGAATCATCGTAACCTGATAGATGAGAGTACTGTCACATCCATCTATAGCCTGATATTGATACGTGTAAGTTCCGGCTGTGTCAATTGTTCCATTTTCAATAGAATATGGAAAATCATAAGAACATAATGTTAAGGCAATGGTGTCAATATAGGGTTCAATTTCTATCATTATTTTAACCAAACTATCACAGGTTTGATTCGTTTCAATTCTATGAACAAACTGGGTAGATGAGGTGTAAATGGAATCTGTGTAAGGAATATAAAATTGCTGACAATTTCTGAAAAATAAGGTATCACATATTCCATTAATTATGATCGAAGCACTATCATTGGCGATCTCAAACACATAAGGATCAGGAATTTGCTCAAATTGAAATGAGCTATAAATTTCTTCAACCTGAGCAGGAGCTAAAGGAGTAAGTATGGAAATAATAGGTGAACATAATGTGAAATTGTCTTTTTGAAGCGTAATAATCTGATTGGTTTGAAACTGGTCAATAATCGATATGGATGCATTTTCAGCTAGATAAATGGTACCATTATTGACATTGGTTTGTTTTAATAAAAGGGAAGCGTAACTGTTTTGATAAATGGCACTTCCTTTAAGTGCTGTATTGTTAATAAATTGAACACTATCAATAGTTGCATTTCCTGAATTTAAGAATAGTGCACCCCCATTTTCGGAAGATTGATTGTTTTGAATGATCCCTCCATAAATAAAAATATTCCCCTGATTACTGATCGCAGCCTGAGCCCCATTGTGGTTTTCAATGATTACATTAGAGGTGATAATTAGTGTTCCTGAATTCTGAAAAATATTTTGCAAACATTTTTCAGAATCATTTATTTTCCCTTCAAATTTTAATTGTTTTGTTTCATTTGGAGTTTCCCCATCAAATCCTTGCAAGGTTAAATTGGCGTTAGTTTGAATAGAAAACAAACGATTTATCGATGTAGCCGGAGCAATTTCACAAGTAGAATCAGCAGGAACCAATTTATAAATTCCATAAATGATATTGATAGGAGCGTTTAATTTTATATCTTTTGTAACATGAATAATCTGAACTCCAGCCTGATAGGAAGTGTAGGCATTTCCACCAAGTGCTGTTACAAAAGAACCTGCACTCGAAACATTACCACCGGGTGCGTTCTGAGCATTCCCATTTTGGTGAATAAAAAAGAGTAAAAAAACAATGCTTAAAAATGTATATTTTATATTTTTCATATTGCTATATTTAAGAGTGCAAATATACGTTATCTTTCCCGATCTACAGATTTTTTGACAAAAAAAAGAGTTCATGAGAACTCTTTTTACTATTTTCAAAGATCAAAAAAATGGAATTATCTTCTGAAAGGGAAATTTTTACCTGGGAAATAGGCTGAAGAACCTAACAACTCCTCAATTCGAAGTAATTGATTGTATTTTGCAATTCTGTCTGTTCTACTTGCTGAACCGGTTTTGATTTGACCTGTATTTAAAGCAACAGCTAAATCAGCAATGGTTGTATCTTCAGTTTCACCTGATCTATGAGACATTACAGCGGTATATCCATTTTTGTGAGCCATATTCACTGCATTGATGGTTTCTGTTAAAGATCCAATTTGGTTAACTTTTATCAATATTGAATTGGCAACACCCGATTGAATACCTTGAGATAAACGTTCTACATTGGTTACAAATAAATCATCTCCAACTAATTGGATCTTAGAACCAAGTTGATCTGTCATCAATTTCCAGCCATCCCAGTCATCTTCTGCCATACCATCTTCAATAGAAACAATCGGATATTTATTTACCCAGTTTGCCCAATAGTCAACCATTTGAGCAGGTGTCAACTTGTCACCGGTTGATTTATGTAAATGATACACTTTTTCTTCTGGAAGATAGTATTCTGATGATGCCGGATCCAAAGCAATACAAATATCGATACCGGGTTTATATCCTGCTTTTTCAATAGCTTGTAAAATCACTTCAATACCCTCTTCATTCGATTTTAAGTTTGGTGCAAAACCACCCTCATCACCAACGTTAGTAGCATACCCTTTTGATTTTAAAACTGCTTTAAGATTATGGAATGTTTCAGCACCCATTCTTAATGCATGTGCAAAGGATTCAGCCCCAATAGGCATAATCATAAACTCTTGAAAATCAATACAGTTATCTGCATGAGAACCTCCATTAATGATATTCATCATAGGGATAGGTAGTGTATTGGCATTTACGCCACCAATATATCTGTATAGTTCCTGATTGGATTCCTGAGCAGCGGCTTTAGCAACTGCTAAAGAAACACCCAAAATGGCATTGGCTCCCAAATTTGCTTTATTAGGAGTGCCATCAATTTCTATCATTTTTGCATCTATCTCGTTTTGATTGTTCACAAACATCCCCTTTAACTCTTCAGCTAAAACTTTGTTAACATTTTGAACTGCTTTTAAAACGCCTTTTCCTAAATATTGCGATTTATCTCCATCTCTTAATTCAACTGCTTCATGGATACCTGTAGATGCTCCCGATGGAACAGCCGCACGACCCATAACACCTGCAGAGGTGTAAACATCAACTTCAACGGTTGGATTCCCTCTTGAATCCAAAATTTGACGACCAAAAATTCCAATTATTTCACTCATTTTTTTAGTATTTATTTAATTTTTTTAATTTTTTTAACATGCAAAAATACGAAAAAAAGGCAAAAGGTGCAAGGCAAAAGGCGAAAAGCGTAAAATTTTATTTTAATCTATATTTTATTAGAGTTGCAAGCATTTTTGATATTGTTGTTGCCTTTTCAATGAGTGTAATTGATTCAATCTCTTGAACATATCCTAATAAAAACGCAATATGCAATTGTGTTCGTACTTCACCGGCAGAAGATTTTGCTATAATAAAAAAACGTGAAGTATCTTGATCCGTATTTCTTTCAAATCCTTCAGCAATATTTGAGGGAATTGAAACAGATGCTCTTTGTATTTGATCTTTAAATCCATAATCCTTACAATCTTTAAATTGTAAATAGATTTCTTGAACTAAAGATATTGATTTTTGCCAAACCTCCAGGTCTTCGAATTGTCTTACTGTAGCCATATTAGTATTATTTAGTTTTACAAGTTTATATAACATTCTCCTTCGCCCTTCGCCCTTAGCCCTTCGCCTTTAGCCCTTCGCCTTTCGCCTTTCGCCCTTCGCCTTTAGCCCTTCGCCTTTCGCCTTTAGCCCTTCGACCTTTGCACCCAAATCATCACCCCTACTAAAATCAATGCGGCGGGTGGTAAAACCATAAGGCCGTTGTTTAAGTAACCATGTTCATAGAATGATGTTGGAATAATTTGCATTTTCCAAAGGGTACCGGACCCGAATATTTCTCTTACAGTACCTAAAGTTACTAAAACCAAACCATACCCTAAACCGTTAAATATGCCATCCCAGAATGAAGGCATTGGAGGGTTGGAAAGCGCATAAGCTTCTACTCTTCCCATAATGATACAGTTGGTGATAATCAATCCTACGAATACAGATAACATCTTACTAACATCATAGAAAAAGGCTTGTAAAACCTGATCTACTAAAATAACCAATGTGGCAATAACAACCAACTGAACAATAATTCTTATTCTTGGTGGAATTGTATTTCTTAAAAGAGAAATGATTAAATTGGAAAAAGCCGTTACGATTGTAACAGAAAGGGCCATCACAAAGGCGGGTTTCAACTGAGCCGTTACAGCTAATGAAGAACAAACACCTAAAATCTGAACTAAAACAGGATTATCTTTATTTAAAGGTCCTAAATATTTTTTGAGACTCATAATATGCTGTTATTTAGTTGTTGTTTTATTTTGAATTTCTTTTAGGTAAGGCACATATTTAATGATGCAATCTTCTAACATCTTTTCTAAGCCTTTACTTGTAATGGATCCCCCTGAAATGGCATCAACACCGTTAGTCGGTGCAATATTACTATTGGCAACACCCCCTTTTACCACTTTAATACTTGAAAAATTGCCTTGTTCGTCAAATAATAGTTTCCCTTCAAATTGAGCCATAAACTTCATAGTGTTGATTTCAGCTCCTAAGCCTGGAGTTTCACTTTTATGATCGAAAACGGCACCATTAACGGTTTTACCATCAGATTTAACCGCAATGAATCCCCAGATTGGGCCCCAAAGTCCTTTACCCCTTAATGGAAGAACATAATTAGTGTCCCCATTTTTTGCCTTTACTTTAATAAGAGGAAGTTCCTCTTTTTCCCCTTTAATAATGGTGTCAGATGCCACTTTTTTGTAAAAACCTATAACATCTGGTACATTAACATAACCGGATGCCTGTAAAATTTGTGACATCCTTTCACGTTCCCGGTTTGCTTTTTGAAAAGGTTGTAATCCAACCGAAGCAAAGGTGAGTATTGCAGCACAAATCACTACAATAATCGTGATAAAAATAAATATATATCGATTTGAAAATTTCATGGTAGAATCAATTTTGTGCGTTGTTGATTTTGATAATTGTTTTTTTCCGTCTGCTGATATGGATCTGAACCACACAGTAGTCGATCAGTGGAGCAAAAATATTTCCTAGAAGAATGGCTAACATCATCCCTTCCGGATACCCTTTGTTTACAACCCGGATCAGCATCGCCATCATCCCGATAAAGACACCGTAAATAATTTTGCCCGATTTCGTGTGAGCAGCACTTACAGGATCAGTTGCCATAAATACGGTTCCAAATAGAAAACCTCCCATCAAAAGATGTTGCCATGCTGGGAAATCAAATAATGGTGATCCGCCGATAAGATTGAAAATGAGTCCCATGCCTAATCCACCGGCAACTACGGACAACATAATCCGTAAACTTCCTACTCCTGTATAAACCAGTAGTATAGCTCCTAACAAAATAGCAATTTTGGATGTTTCACCAATCGAACCCGGCATGTTTCCAATAAACATATCCATGATAGAAGGTAATGCACTCATGTTTTCAGAGGCGAAATTAGCTAATGGGGTTGCTCCTGAGTAAGCATCCGCTTTATCAGCGATCCAAACAAGATCACCGGTGATCACTTTAGGATAAGCGAAGAAAATGAAAGCACGGGCTACTAATGCAGGATTTAAAAAATTAAATCCATTCCCACCAAACACTTCTTTACTAAATAAAACAGAGAATGCAGTTGCAATAGCCACAATCCAAAGTGGCGTTTCCGGTGGTAAAACCATAGGAATTAACAATCCAGTAACAAAAAATCCTTCTGCCACTTCATGCTTTCTGATTTTTGCAAAAATGATCTCAACAGTTAACCCCGAAATATAGGTTACAATAATGATAGGCAACACTTTAAGAAAGCCAAACCAGAATTCTTGCAATAGGGAGGAATCACTCCCCTGAGATAAAAAGTGTTGGTGCCCCACATTCCACATTCCAAAAAGAACCGCCGGGATCATAGCGATGATCACCATAAACATGGTTCTCTTCATATCTGCAGAATCTTTAATATGGGTGCCCAGTTTAGTCCGGGTTTTTGGGGTCAGCAAAAAAGTGTCTATAGCATCATATAATGGATACAATGGATGCAACGGTTTCCCTTTTTCGAACCATTTTTCAATATTTTTTGATATTTTTTCTATTTTTTTCATGATTTTTCAGAGCTATTTATTCAATTCAAAAAGGGCATCTTTTACTATTTGCTGGCAATCGGATTTGGAAGGACAAACAAACTCACAAAGAGCAAAGTCCTCTTCAATCACTTCGTAAATACCCAAGGCTTCCATGGCTTCAATATCCTTGATATAACAAGCTTTTAACAATTGATCCGGCAACAGATCCATCGGGAAAACTTTACTGTAAACATCGGAGAACATGGGAACCCTTTTTCCACCGAATAAACGGGTATCCATATTGTATTTTTTATGGGGCATTAAGTAAGAGAAAAATGTTCTCGATACGCTAAATTTGTTAAAATTAGGCATGATCCATCCAAAAAGTTCCCGCTCTTCACTCTCAGGAATGACACTGATTAAATGGTCATAAAAACCTACATACCCCTCTTTCCCAATATTGGAACCGGTTAAAACATTTCCACTAATAACACGAACATCATCCTGTACCAATTGATCTTTAATTATTCCCGAAACGGATGCACCGTTTACAATATCAAAATAGGAACCGTTTTTTAATCCACCACCAGCTAATGCGATTCGTTTGGTAAAATCAAGTTTTTGATTAAGAAACAGATTCCCAATAGTCGCAACATTTTGAGGATCAATGGTCCAAACAATATCCCCTTTCTGAATAGGAGCTAAGAAATGGATTTGAGTACCCACATTGCCTGAAGGGTGTGGTCCTGAAAAGGGAACCCATTTACAATTTGGAATGGCTGCAATCTGTTTTCCAGTGGTGGCATCATTTGTAAAAAGATCAAACAATTTAGTTCCCGTTTTTACAGTAAGATATAGCGTTCCTTCCGTTAATTTTGCAATGGTTGATAATCCCTTAAAAAATAGATCCATTTTTCCTTCTAATAAATAGGAGATCTCTGGAGCTAAAGGGGCCGTGTCGGTACAACATACAAAAATAGCTTTTGGTTTTTGAGCAGGTTGGGCAATAGTGCCATAAGGTCGCTGTCTGACCATTGGCCAAAGTCCAAAATGGAGGAGTGTCTGAACAATCTCTTCCGCATTTCCATCATTAATTTTTCCGGAGGTATCAACAGTCTGGAATAATTGATCCGATTCAATCGTGATGTGTTCAATTTTCCTTTTTTCCCCTCTGATGATTTGAGCGATTTTTCCGCTCACCGGCGAAGTGATGGTGATTTGATTGTTCTCTTTAGCAAAGAAAAGAGGTTGCCCTACTAAAACAGGTTCGTTTTCTTGTACTAACAATTTAGGTGTAAGCCATTTAAAATGATCAGGAGTGATGGCATAATGAGAAGTCTGATAAGTCTGAACATGTTGAGCAGCTTCTCCTATAAGCCTGATGTCCAAACCTTTTTTTGTTTTGATGGTTTTTTGCATAACGAAATTTTACATGCAATGGAATAAAAATTTTGCAATGCAAATTTACACTATTTTTTGAAATCAAATAGTATATTTTTTTTAAAAATTTTTTTTCTTTTTTATTACACATACCACAGAGTTTCACAAAGTAATTAAAAGTTTCACAGAGTTTCCCCTATATAAAACTTTCTTACCTTTTGTAAATAAAAAAAAGGCTGCCTTGTGAGCAGCCTTTTTATGTTTTCAAATAGAAACTAAAAAATTAGCGAGCTACATTGAATTTTTTGGTCATAATACCATCAATTGTGATAACTTTAGCAATGTATAAACCGTCGCTTAAGTCATTGATGTTTACATTTACTAACTCAGCATTGAAGTTTTCAGATGTAACTAATTGTCCAACGATGTTGTAAATTTCAACACTTTGAATATTAGAAAAAGCTGTAATGGTTAAATTAGTTTTAGCTGGGTTTGGATAGATTAAAAGATTGGTTGCAGAAATTTCTGCAATAGATACTGTTGATGAATTTACAATTGTTGAATCATTATTACCGTTTCTAACTAGTTCAAATGTATAAAACATATTTGAAATAAAATTATAATCATCACCTCTACTTAAAGGGCTACCAGCAATCCACATAACGTTATATGGAGGAGTTGCTGGAGAAGGGTTTGTAATACAATAATCATAAAGACCAGATGGTACATCTACATAGCCTTGACCATTTAAAATCATGTTAGTTGTGTTTAAAGCACCGTCTGCATTTGCAGGAATTTTGTGAGAAAATTGAGCATAAACAGAAGCTGGAACATCACCTCCTGTTGTTAATGGTCCAGTTGTAGGAATTGTAGTACCAAATAAAGAATGAGTCACATCTAATAACATTTGATATCCTGTTCCATCTCCCCAAACATCACCTGCTTTTAAAATAATCCTAGCATTTGCTTTTGTCATAGGAGGAAATTCAGCTTTTTCAATGATATTTGAAGACTGAACATTTTGTGCAGTTTTTTGCAATTGTTGTTGTGCACTAAGGGTTGCAACAAAGCAAATTGCCATTAAAAGTGTAAATAATTTTTTCATAATGATAACATTTAAGTTAATAATTTTTTTATCGCCGCAAAGATATAGAAAAAGTTTATAAAAAAAAACAAAAAAAATCAAAATTTTTCGATTGCTCGAATGCTCGAATGCTCGAATGCTCGGAATGCTCGGAATGCTCAAATGCTCGTATGCTCGGAATGCTCGATTGCTCGTATGCTCGAATGCTCGAATGCTCGAATGCTCGAATGTTCGATTGCTCGAATGCTCGAATGTTCGATTGCTCGAATGCTCGATTTTTAATTATTTTGAATAATGATGGCAATAAATTGATAAATTTTGTCGTTAAAAGTTAGTGAAAAAATTATACTAACATCTCTAAAATAACTCACATGGCTAAAAGTGAAATAAAAATAGTTGAATTAAGTTTTCAATTTGCTTTGAAAATTGTTGAATTATCATCAACTTTAGATTCATTAAACAAAAAAACAATCTCCAATCAAATATTAAAATCTGGGACTTCAATTGGAGCCAATATTCATGAGTCTCAACATTCAGAAAGCAGGTCAGATTTTATTCATAAGCTTAAAATTGCGGCAAAAGAAGCTAATGAAACAGAATTTTGGTTAAGATTAATATTCGAAGGGAAAATGATTCCAAAAGATGATTTACTCCTAGATCACCTCAATCATATTCAAAGAATTCTTTCCATTATGATTTCAAAATCAAAAGATCAATCATAAAACTTTCGAGCAATAGAGCAATCTGAGCAATCCGAGCAATCCGAGCATTCCGAGCAATCCGAGCAATCCGAGCAATCCGAGCAATCCGAGCAATCCGAGCAATCGAGCAATCCGAACAATCTGAGCAATCCGAGCAATCTGAGCAATCTGAGCAATCTGAGCATTCCGAGCATTCCGAACAGCTAATACTCCCTCCGATCCCCCTTACTCATCCATTCAAAAAATAGATCGTTTCCTTCTTTGAGATTGATTTTATCTATATGTAAGCTTCTTTTTTCCTGTGGTAAAGCAAATTCATCGTATATAAACTTGTCACTGAACCCAATAGCTTCAACCTGACTTTTGTCGGTGCAATAATAGACCGTTTTTATATTGGCCCAGTAAATGGCGGATAAACACATCGGACAAGGTTCCGAAGTGGCATAAATGATCGCTTCAGGTAAATGAAACCGTTCTAATTTCTTACACGCATCGCGAATAGCAACCACCTCTGCATGTGCCGTTGGGTCATTGGTCGAAGTGACTTTATTGTGCCCTCTTCCTACAATTTGCCCGTCAATCACAACAACTGCACCAAAAGGACCTCCTTCGTTGTTTCTCATTCCCTGAAAAGCTTCTTCAAAAGCTATTTTCATTAATTCTTCATGTGTCATAATCGTAAATTTTAGTGTTTAAAAGTGAGTTTATCTAAGTCGATTTGTACTTGTAACAGTTGTTGATGTCCAACAGGATACCCTTTTAAAAAATGAAAATTCCAGGAAAAGGAACAAGTGACAAACTCTTTTTGTACTAAATATAAAATGAGGGATGTCTTGTTGTATCTTGTTGCTCTGTAAAATGGATCTCCTAAATGAAGCGTACTGTTATATTTTTCGTAAAACGGGAATAAGTTGTCCCCCCAATAAAAACTGTTGTTGAATCCCAAATACTTCCATTTAAGGAAAAGATCAATCCCAATACCGTGTGCCTGATATTGCTTATTGGTGATCCGCTCTCTGGTGGATCCAAATAAGTAGGCAACTTTGATACTCGTGGTGTCTAAAATTTTATTTTTAGTCAAATGAAAACCTATTTCAGGAGAAACAAAATAGTCATCACAAACACCCTCTTTTGGTTCTGTTGGCGCTTTGTTGGATAGATGGTTCAAAAAAGTGATCCCACCAATCGAGAAATTATGGATGTAGTATCGTCCTTTTAAAATCACTCTGAAAGCTTCTCTGGTTTGTGAACTCATCGCTCCCCGCCAGTCTAAAATCCCTTCAAAAAACCCATGATCACCTTTATATTGAAACAATGCTCCATTAATGTTCGGATATTGATAGGAAATCGAATCTGACTTCACATATAACGGTAACTTTTCTATTAATTTTTGGTAGGGAATAATCCCAAAATGAAGATTGTACCCTTTCTTTTGATATTGATAATAGATTATCGGATCCCATTGTCCCATTTGAATAGGAGCACCCAACGGCTGTAAATAATGGACTCCCAGTTTTACAAAATGGGTAGACCCTTCCCTGTCCGTTTTTTTCCACCCTAATTCCGGTGAAAAACGGATGCCAAATAGTGTCTGAGGATCACAATAGGGATTTTCATACTCTCTGTTGTCAAAAAAATGAGTTACTCTAATGTCATAAAATAGATCCTGAGCAGAAATAATGTTAATGAAATTAAAAAATAGTATAAAAAATATGAGTTTTTTCATAGGATTTGATTAATCTATTTGAATGTTAACAACCTGAATTCTTCTTTCTTTGGAAGCTGCTATACTATAAACAGAGTTGCGCTGGTCATGAATATTGGCACTTAGATTCTTTGCTACTGCTTCCTGACTTCCTAAAGGGACTTCAATGATTTGTAATCTGTTTTTGGTTTCCCCGGTGAGGTAGGGGAGAAGTTCACCATCATTATATTCCCTTAGAAAATTAACAAAACTGGAGATTCTGCGGGAGGATAATTTAAAATTGTAATCCGATTTATGCAAAGCACTGGCATATCCTTGTACTGTGATGGTCACTGTTTTGCCATCTTGTAGAACTTCTTTGATCAATTGACAAAAATCTAATAATTGGTAATACCCTTTTTCAACAGAATCTTTAAAGAATACTTCAATCGCTTGTTTGGCAATGAGTTGATCATCAGCATTTAAACCACGTGCATACTCTTGTTTGAATTTCTCTTTGATAGCAATGTAATTGGATATCGTTAGCTTGTAATTGGTGAGGGTCGTTGTTGCATCCGATTTTGGATCGGGTTCATCATTGTTGAAATACAAAGTTAGTGGTATTAATGACTGGATTTGTTCCATTTTAGAAATCGTGTCAATTGTAACAATTTGTTTGGTAGAATCTTTTGGATAATTCCATTGAAAAGAGTAAATGTCATTACAACATTCCCGATGAGAATATTTTTTATTGGGTCGGTTAGAGGAAAAATAACCACTCTTTTGGTCCTGATTTAAAGTTAAATACACATCATTATAGTCTGAATTGAAAGGAACCCCGATATTAGTTGGCTCACTCCAGTCACTGAGTGCCCCTTTGGAATAAAAAATATCATATCCGCCAATTCCAATGTGTTCATCAGAACTAAAATAGAGCATTCCATCCTTTAAATCATAAAATGGGGTCACTTCATTTCCTTGTGTATTAATTATAGATCCGAGATTAACCGGATCTTCAAATTTACCATCTTTATATATGGAGTACCAGATATCTAAACCCCCTTCAGAACCGGTTCGGTTTGAAACAAAATATAAAACTGAATATTTAGGTGTTTCAACCAGATGAGGTTGTGTGTTATTACAAAACGGCTGATTGATTTGTTCCGGAAGTTTTACAGCTTTCTGCCATGACCCATTTTTAAGCTCAGATTGCCAGATATCACATATCAGGTGTGGATAGGCCGTTTTGGAACAACGGGTAAAAAATAGAATGTTTCGGGCTTTATTGAAACTAAAATTGATATTGTAATATTTTTTACTGTTGATATTTTTGGGCAATGGCTCCGGTGTTGAATAACCGCTAATAGTGAGATTAGAAGAGTAAATTTTGCCCATCCAGTAAGCGTCAAATATATTTTCATTGTCATCATCACTTAATGAGATTAAGGATGAAAAATAAAATATGGAATCGGGTGTTAATTCCCCTTTGTATTCTGAATTGTCGGTGTTGATATATCTGGGTAATAACTCAACCTTTACAGGAAGATTATTGTTTTTAATAAATTGAATTTGTTGCAACCGGAATGCAACATCCTTGGGTATATCTTGTGCTGCAAGATAAAGAGAAACAAAAGAGAGTAGAAAAACCAGTGTAAATGTCTTCATTTTAATAGCTTACATGATTTCATAAGGACACGGTTCTCTACCGGTTCTTCCAATAGAAGATTTTTTATATAAATATTGTATAGAGATCTCAAAACCACCCCGAACTCTGGTAGCCGGTGTAAAAGTGGAGAGATTCAAATCGTAACTGGCACCAATCCGCAAGTTTTGAATGTCCATGATCACATTGATAATCAAAGCATCGCTCCATCTGTAAAACAAACCGGCTCCAAATGTGACCAAAGTTGTATAAGAATTTTTTTTGATGCTGTATTCCAGATTACTACCTAAAGTGTATTCACTAAAATTGCCTTGTAAAGAAGCAAATGCGGACGGAGTTAAAGTTAAAAATCCGGTTAATGGGATTCTGGCTCCAAAATAGGGTGTAAAACGGATAGGCAATACCACTGTTCCTTGTCGGTAAGATTGATTGGGCCTTCCTAAATGATAGGCACTGAATCCAAAGGAATAGATCTGATTTTTCTTAGGGGAATAGCTATAAAACACGCCTAATCCCATATCAAAATAGGTGATTTTAGAATCTCCAAAGAGCTCGGTTATAGGATTGGTGGGATCGTAAAATCCAAATTGAAATTGTTCATCAAAATGGAGTGCTGCATAATTTAAAGAGCGTTGTACATAGCCTCCGGTGACGCCAATTCCGATTTTATGGTTATTTTTATACCCGATACTTTTTACAAATGATGCAGCTAAATTGATATCTAAGGATCTGAACTCTGAATCTCCCGCTTCGTCACTGTTGATGTTTAACCCAAGTCCCACTAAATGCTTCAATTTGTTGTTTTTGTAAATCGGTGCATCAATACTTCCCGATAAAGATACAAATGGTTTAGTTACCGATAACCATTGTGTTTTTTGATTCAGATTGGCCCTGAAAGTGCCATCATAAACGCCTGTCATGGCCGGATTCAAAAGATAATGTGCAGTATAATACTGAGAATAGTGTAAATCCTGAGCCTGGATGAGTCCAAATGAGAATAATCCGATCAAAAAGAGTAAAATATATCTGTATTTATCTTTCCAGCAATTTTTTAAGTATTTCCTAAGTTCATTTTCACGAGGATTATCTTGTGGTTCATAAAATTTTTTGCCGCTGATCGATTCCGGTAGAAACTCCTGATTTACAAAATTGTGCTCAAAAGAGTGTGCATATTGATAATCTTTGCCATAATTTAACTCTTTCATCAAAGAAGTGGGGGCATTTCTGATGTGGAGTGGCACAGGAAGGTCTCCGGTTTTATAAACCCATTCAATCGCTTCATCTATAGCACTATAAGAAGCGTTGCTCTTAGGTGATGAGGCTAAGTAAATGGCAGTTTGTGACAAAATGATACGACCTTCCGGCATTCCGATCTGATGGACAGCCTGAAAACAACTATTGGCCAAAAGTAATGCATTGGGATTTGCATTTCCAATATCTTCAGATGCAAGGATAATCATTCTTCTTGCTATAAAAAGGGGATCTTCGCCGGCATTAATCATCCGCGCCATCCAGTAAACCGCTGCATTTGGGTCAGAACCTCTGATCGATTTGATAAATGCTGAAATAATATCGTAATGATTTTCACCGGCTTTGTCATAAATGGCTAAGTTTTTCTGAATACATTTGGTTACATTCTCATTGGTAATCCTTAAAACTCCATTTTCCGGTTTGATATATTTTACTGTTAACTCAATGGCATTGATCAACTTACGTGCATCTCCTCCCGAAATCCGATACAGAGCTTCACTCTCTTCAACTTCAATGGTTATTCCCATCTCTTGTTGTAGATACGTAATACAAGTATCTTTGATTTGCTCCAGGTCGCTTTTGTCCAAAGAGTTAAGGACGTATACCTGGCATCTGGAAAGCAAAGGTGCAATCACTTCAAACGATGGATTTTCGGTAGTTGCACCAATTAGAGTAACAACACCCCGCTCCACAGCTCCTAATAAAGAATCCTGCTGTGCTTTGGTGAAACGATGGATTTCATCAATAAATAATACGGATACTTTTTCAGATTGTTCCGCTTTGTCAATAACGGAACGAATATCTTTAACTCCGGAACTGATTGCACTCAACATGTAACATTCAGCATCTACCAGTTCAGAAATAAGGAGCGCTAAAGTTGTTTTTCCTACTCCCGGTGGGCCCCATAAAATCATGGAATGAATCTGTCGGTTTTCCACAGCTATCCTCAACACTTCACCTTCCCCGACAAGGTGCTTTTGTCCAATATAGGACTCCAGTGTTTTTGGTCTTAAGATCTCTGCTAATGGTTGCATATTTCTATTTTTTGTGTAGTTTTACCAGACACTGTTAAAATCTTCCTGTTCCCTAACTTTAGGATCCCTTTGATATTCCAGTAATTTGGCATATTTTAAAAAGCTGTTCACTGCTATTGATAAAGCTAATGTAAATCCATCAATCCCTTCTAAAATGGCTCCTTTAAAAAAGTAATTCACAAAGAATGCACTAAATCCATGTAAAAACGGAGTAAAAACAGTAGCTTTTTTACCTTTAAGATATAATATTTTAGCACCTCTAGTGCTGAAATTCCGTTCTGGTTTAGCAAAGAGTTCTCCTATGTTTTTATAACTGAAATGGAGTAAGTCACCTTTTAATTTTAGGGTATTTACATTAGGAACAGAGGCATGTTGCTTTTCTTCTCCAAAACGAATCTGAGAATGTTTAAAAAGACGTACGAGATAATCAGGGTACCAACCACAACTTTTTACCCAGCGACTACCTATCATATTTCTTCTTCGGATTGCAAATCCGTAATAAGTAGTGTTTTGAAAATCAATGGTATTAATGATTTGGGCTAATTCAGGAGTGATCCTTTCATCAGCATCCATACTAAAAATCCAATCGTTGTTTGCAAATTGTATTCCTACATTTTTTTGAATCCCGTCACCCAAATATGCTTGCAGATAGGTTATAGCACCCATCGATTTTGCTAATTCAATCGTTTGATCACTGCTATTGGAATCTATAACAATAACTTCATTACAAATAAGTTGAAGTGAACTTATTGCATCAACTATATTGTGTTCTTCATTGAGGGTTGTAATAATTCCTGTTATTTGAGCCATAATCTATTGAATTTTTAAACTTGACTGCAAAGTTACATTTTTTTACATTATTGTCCGATAAAAATTATTAACTATTAATTTTGAACTGTATAATGCTGAATGTTAATACAAACAAATTTTTAAACTATTAAAAACTAAAAGTAAACTCCCCCTAAAATAGCACCTAAGATTTGCTAATTTTTCAGAAGACCATAGGTAATTAAATATGTTTAGTTTTCACGACAACCCTAAAATTGCCCCTGATACTATCTTTAAAGAGCTATAATTTACAAATACACTAAACAGTATGTTAATTATTTGATCTATAACTATAAAGCGTTTAGTGTAATAATTTGCTTTAATCTTTTTTGTGTTTTGGGAGATAAATATTTATTTTTAATACGAGAAATCAGCTGTCAGAAAACAAACAGATCAAAAAAAAAGTGTATTTTTGCTCATTATAGATTTAAATTTTGGTCGATATAAAACTACAAAAATGGGTAATGGAGGTCAATTGAAAATTATCCCCTTACTTTTAATTTTTTTTATCGGACAATAGTGAAAATGAATATATTACATTTATTAATTCACCAACACTCAAAATACAATACCATGAAAATAGGATTTGATGCCAAACGTGCTTTTAATAATTCTACCGGTTTGGGAAACTATAGTCGAGCCATTATTAACATAATGTCCAAATATTTTTCTGATAATGAATACATTTTATATACATCTAAACAAAGCAATGCTTATGAAAATTATTTTAAAGATTTTCAAAATATTCAAATTACAACACCCAATAAAATAGGAAGAATGTTTCCTAACTTATGGAGAAGTTTAAGCTTAACAAACTTTGCTCTAAAAGATAAACTTGATATCTATCACGGTTTAAGCCATGAATTGCCTGTCAACATTCATCATTCCAGCATAAAGAGCATTGTTACGATGCACGATCTTATTGTATGGCGACATCCTGAATATTTCAAATATATTGATAGGATAACTTATCAGAAAAAACAACTATATGCTTGTAAAATAGCAGATATTGTCATAGCCATCAGTGAACAAACAAAACAGGATTTAATTGAAATATTAAACATTGAACAAGAAAAAATAAAAGTAGTTTATCAACCCTGTTCTTCAATTTTTACACAAACCTTAACGTCAGCGCAGAAACTAGACGTTGCTTCGAAATATAACTTACCTAATCGTTATATTTTATTTGTAGGAACAATGGAGGAACGAAAAAACCTACTAACAATTATACGTTCTATGCCGCTTATCGATAAGGAAATCCATTTAGTTGCAGTAGGAAGAACAACCGATTATTTTTCGATAATTAATGAAGAAACAAACGTTTTAAAACTTACAAACCGGATTCATTTTATACACAACGCTGATTTTTATGATTTTCCGGCTATTTATGCTAATGCTGAAGTATTTGTATATCCATCTTTTTTCGAAGGATTCGGAATACCTGTTTTAGAAGCTCTGCATTGTGGTGTGCCTGTCATCACATCCAATACGTCCTCTTTACCAGAAGTAGGTGGAAATGCTGCTTTATATATCAATCCGACAGATCATGAAGCATTAGCACAACACATCAACAACATTATAGGAGACAAAATATTATCTGAATCAATGATTCAAAAAGGAAAAGTGCAGGCTCTTTGTTTTTCGGAAGAAAAAATTGCACAAAATCTATGGAATGTTTATAAAGAAACTAAATAATTTAAAACACTATTTTCCAATTACTAACAAAAACATCTAAAAATGATTTAATTATTTGAAATACAAATAGTTATCAAATAATTCATAAGTAACTAACAATTAGACAGATAAGTGATTTTTGTATAGAAAAAATATGAAACATCTCATATACTTATCGTTACATTTTTTATGCTTTTGCCCTGAAAAATCATCACTGCTCGGAAATGATCTTTTGCAATAATTGGATATTCATTATTCTAAAATATTTTCGATCAGATTGTACGACCCCCATTTCAATCAACTGAGAAAGTGCTTTCCCAACCGCAGGACGTGTAACTCCAAATAAATCTGCTAATTCCTGCTGAGAATGAGGAATTTGGAAAATGGTATCATTGTTGATTTGGGCTTGTTCCAACAAATAATTGGCCCATTTGGACTTGATCGTTCCAAACCGAAAACTTCTGATTCTTTCTGAAAGAAAATAAGCACGATTAGCAACAATATTCAAATAATTTTGAAGTATGACCAACTCCTTTTGCATCATCTCCATCAGTTTTTCTTTAGATATCCTGATAATAAGTGTCTCCATGCGGGCAATCACATCAACGGGGACTCTATTCTTGGTGGCAAATAAAAATGCCGGGGCAATAATTCTTGATGGATCCAATTCCTCAATAGTAGTGTTTCTACCCATTGCATCCAGCATCTCAGCAGATACACGTCCCTTCTTAATGATGTATACATGATTGAAAACTTCTCCCTGAGCCAACACTAAATCTCCATTTTTATAAGAGAAAATTTTAAATTGTCCATTTAAAAGTTCCAAAATATGATCTAATGAAAGCCCAATAAATAAAGGACATTTTTCTAATATTTCTAAAGGTGAATGTTCCATATCAATTATATACTAATATTCAATAATTTAAAAATTCCCCATATCAGAATTCCCACAATTGGAATAAATAAAACAGCAAAAAGAATAACGGTATTCCTTTGATGAATTTTATAAGGCTTTAAATCAAGTTTTATTCGATCCAGTTCTTCCTGAGTAATCTCTTTTTCCCTATATCGTTTTTTACCGTTTTTTAATGTTTTCGCATATTCACGATATTTTTTGATATTTTTTTTAGCATTGGGGACCTCCTTCATTCGGGCAATCATATCCGCAACGCTTCCAGCTCCACCTCCAAACATAGCTTATTTTACTTTGTGAAGTAGTTGGTATGTCCTTAAATCAAAGATCTGAATTTCATTTAATTCCAAGGGATCAAACCTGCCGTTTCTGTTATTGTCATAGTATCCGGCAACCACTAATGTGCCACTTTTCTCATTGACTTCCCACACACGAACATTAAATGTTGTGTCAGTGAGAATGTGTTTGGACTTTCCATCTGTACCTACAGAAACCAGGGTGATAGGATCCTTTAAATTGATTCTTACATTATTGTCAATGTCAAACATCCGAACTGCAACAATAATCGTATTGATGTTCAAATCATCAATTTTTACTTGTTTAAAATCCTGAATGATGTACTCATTAGCAATTTTGGCATCTGTTGTTTCAATGGTTTTAGTGTTGATAAACAATATGTTCATGCTGTTAATGTCACCCAGACTATTCGTGTTTACTTCTAGTGCAATCACATTGTCGGTTCCTTTAACATCTACTAATTTATTAAAAGATACCTGCTCAACCCTCACTTGTCCATAACTAATGAACCAGGAGCATAAAATTAAAAATAAAATGTACTTTTTCATAATTGACAGGTTTTAGTTTTCCGTTTTTTTAACTATTGCTTTTCTAGTGTTTTTAACACTGCAAATATAATAAATATTGCGATAATTTTGCCAAAAATGACAAAAAAAAAGGAAGTTTGAAAAAACTTCCTTTTTTTGATTACTCAATATTGATTTGAATAGCTGGTTTTGGCTTTGCTTCATCCTTTTTGGGGAGCGTTAAAATAAGGATCCCATTTTCATATTGGGCTTTGATTTGTTCCTCATCAATGGTGTTAGGCAATGAAAAAGATCTGCTGAATGATTGATAGCTAAACTCCTTTCTACTGAAATTTTCTCCCTCTTTGGTTTCGTTTTCAATTTTTTTATCAGAAGAGATCGTTAAAACATTGTTGTTAAGTTCAATATTGAAGTCTGACTTGCTAAAACCGGGTGCAGCCAGTTCAACTGAAAATTGATCGTGATCCTCCTTGATATTCACAGAAGGAAGCGTTGTATTAGTGGCCGAGAAATTTTTGTTGGCAAAATCCATGAAATTTCTTCCAAAAAAATCATTGAAAATGGATGGCCACATTGGAAAATCTTCATTTCTTTTTACGAGTGACATATTTACCTCCTTGTTTTAGGGTTATTAAATTTATTGAATTTGAATGTTTTTGGGTCCTATCTCTTTTTGAGGTTCCTTTTTAGGAATATATAATGTTAATATTCCATCTTTATAGTTGGCTTTCGTTTTTTCCGGATTTGTCCGCTCTGAAATTAAAAATGTTCTGCTGAAAGAGTGATTGTTAAACTCTCTTCTGATATATTTAACGCCGGTTTCTTCCGAATTGCCTTCATAGGAGATCGTTAATTCATTTTTTTCCAAATCGATTTTGATCTGTTCCTTGTTTATTCCGGGAACAGCCATACAAATTTTATACCCTTCAGCGTCCTCAGAAATATTGGTAGCGGGATGTGCAAATTCAGGGTATTGTACCGATCTTCCTCCTCCGTAATAATCGTTGCCAAACATTTGATCGAAAAACATCATTCTTGGGTTTCTAAATTTTACTAGTGTCATGGTTTTTGTTTTTTTATGTTATTATTTTTTTTAATTTTTGTTCTGCCTATTACTTGCAAATGATGTACCTTTTTCATTTTTTATTTTTTAATCATTTTATAAAAAATTGAAAAATAGACAATTATATAATTTTTCTCTTTAATAATAACTGACAAAATGGCGCATTTATTAAAAAATATAGGTGACAAAATGACAGTTAAGGCAATTAATGACACTTTACGGGATGTTTGGATGTAATAAACATTACAATTTCAGTATCCAAAATGACGTGATCTTTGCATCATCAAAATGAACAAAAAAACAAAATAATATGAAAAGGCAAATTATCAGAATCAACGAAGAAAAATGTACAGGCTGTGGCTCATGTGCCAGTGGATGTCATCAAAATGCATTACAAATCATCAACGGAAAAGCAAAATTAGTACGTGAAGATTATTGTGACGGATTAGGCATGTGTATCGGGGAATGTCCGACAGGTGCATTAACATTAATAGATGCTCCTGAAAATGAAGTAAAACCAACTCAAACACCAACAGAACACCATCCAAAAGTGGTCGCTCATGATTTGTTGAGTGCAAAAGAGGAACCTCTTGCTTGCGGTTGCCCCGGTTCAATGGCCAGAGAACTGAAAAAAGAGTCTAAACCGGAAATGCAAGCATCTCTTACCGATGCTCCTTCCGAATTGGGTAATTTCCCTGTCCAACTTCACTTAGCCAACCCTGCTGCACCTTTTTTCTATGAAGCAGATCTTTTGTTAGCTGCTGATTGTACCGCTTTTGCAGCCGGCAATTTCCATTCTAAATACTTAAAAGGTAAAAAGTTAGTGATCGGTTGTCCTAAACTGGATGCCAATACAGAAAGATATATTGATAAATTGGTTACCTTAATCGATGAAGCTCAAATCAATACCTTAACACTTCTTATCATGGAAGTTCCTTGTTGCGGTGGATTAGGTAAAATTGCTGAGATGGCTAGAGATAAAGCCCAAAGAAATATCCCAATTCGCAAAATTGTGATCGGAATGGACGGTAGTAAACGTTTTGACACCTGGATATAAAAGGGGATTTCTCCCCTTTTTTTTTCTACACTATTTTCCTAAAAATATCCATTTTTTTGCTTTTTTAAAAGATCTTTTTTTAGTATCTTTGCGCCGGAAAATTATTTTTAAACAATATTATATGAACGATTTAAAACAATACATCGAAGACAACAAAGAAAGATTTCTAGAAGAACTATTTTCATTGATCAGAATCCCTTCTATTTCCTCTAAAACTGAAAATAAAGAGGATATGGTTCGTTGCGCTAACCGCTGGGCTGAATTAATTAAAGAAGCAGGCGCGGATCTAGTGGAAGTAATCAAAACTGAAGGTGCTCCTGTTGTTTATGGTGAAAAAATGATCGATCCTAACGCTCCAACCGTTCTGATCTATGGTCACTATGACGTAATGCCCGTTGAACCAATTGACCTTTGGAATACGCCTCCTTTTGAACCAACTATTATTGATGGTAAAATCTTTGCTCGTGGTGCTGATGACGATAAAGGACAATCTTTTATCCATGCCAAAGCATTTGAATATTTAGTTAAAACAAATCAACTTCCTTGTAATGTGAAGTTTATGATTGAAGGTGAAGAAGAAGTGGGCAGCGAAAGTTTGTTTACTTTCTGTACTCAAAATGTTGAAAAATTAAAAGCAGATGTGATCTTAGTGTCTGATACCAGTATGTTAGCGGCCGGTGTTCCTTCTATTAATGTGGGACTTCGTGGTTTAACTTATTTGGAAGTTAAAGTGGTTGGTCCTTGTCGTGACTTACACTCAGGCGTTTTTGGCGGTGCAGTAGCAAACCCAATCAACGTTCTTTGTGATATGTTATCATCAATCATTGACAAAGATGGAAAAATTACAATTCCCGGATTTTACGATGATGTACTTGAAGTATCAGCTGAAGAGAGAGCATTAATGGCAGAAGCTCCTTATGATGAACAAGAATTTAAGGATATGATCGGAATTAAAGAAGTTAAAGGGGAAAAAGGATATACAACTGTTGAAAGAACCTGGATCAGACCAACATTTGATGTTTGTGGTATCTGGGGTGGTTATATTGGTGAAGGTACCAAAACCGTTCTTCCATCAGAAGCAAATGCAAAAGTTTCGATGAGAATTGTTCCTTATCAAGATCCTGATAAAATCATGAAATTATTCAAAGAATATTTCGAATCAATCGCTCCTGATTATGTAACAGTTACTGTAAAACCTCACCACGGTGGTGATGCTTATGTTTCTCCAATCGATCTTCCTGCGTACAGAGCAGCTGAAAAAGCATTTGCAGCTACTTATGATGGAAAGAAAACAATCCCAACCAGAAGTGGTGGATCTATTCCAATCATTTCCGATTTTGAAAAAATATTAGGTATCAAATCTATCCTTTTAGGTTTCGGTATTGAAGAGGATGGTATTCACTCACCTAACGAATGTTTCCCATTGGAACAACTATTCAAAGGGATTGAAACCGTTCCATATTTCTATAAATATTTTGCAGAAATGGAAAAGAAATAGTAGGGCATTTAACTCATGTGCTCATGATGCTCGATTTGCTCATGTGCTCAGTTAACCTTTGTTATAAACTTATTACAGGTAAATTAATAATTTAATGTTGTTAATTTACCTGTTGCTTTTTACCAATTATCTATTACCTATTACCTATTACTTTTTACCTATTACTTTTTATCTGGCCTACGCCCTAATGCTGGGACTGGCGACGGGAGACTGGAGAAATTCGACGTTAAACGTTCGACGTTCGACGATGAAACCGCTACATTTGTCCGTCTGCTGACTGCCGTCAGCCGTCTGCCGTCCGTCGTATGTAGTCCGTAGTCTGCTGTCAGTAGTCCGCGTTCTCTGCGTGAAAAAATAATGAATATTGAAAATGAAATCAAGCGAAAGCTCTTGGGAATGTGAATATAAAAAATGAAAGTTTTTTAAAATAATCAAGACATATTTTTTAGTAACTAAAATTCGATGTTTGTCCCATTTTGTGAGCAAACCTCCATATATTTAACTCCAAATATTGCACAATTGTGTTGTGTAAACTTCAGCTGATTTGGAACTTTATCAATGATTGGTAAATCACTTTCAAATTTATATTGAGATGTATCTATTCCGGAATAAGCAATTATCGCACTTGGGTTAACTAATTTCCACCCTTTATTGTGAAAGCAAACATATATATAATCATCAGATAGGGAAATATGACTTATATCCAATTTCAAATATTTGGATTTAGGGATTTTATCACATTTTTCGGGAATAATATACCTGAATTTTTTATTCCAAATAATGGTAACACATTCTGATTTGCTATCGTTGTAAATATAAATTACTTTTTCTCTTTTAAAACAAGAAGAAAAAATAAAAATAATAAATACAAACAAAAGCAATTTTCTCATGTGTTTTAATTTATAGATAAATGACAATTTTATATAAGTCTGAATAGATTTAATTTTGTATAAATATCAACTCCACTATTGTACTCGATTTTTAGAGTTCAATGTATGGACTTAGAAAGGCAAATATAATAAAAAAAGCAAATGAGCAAATATTAAATGAATAATTAAAAATGAAGAATGAAAAATGCATCACTCTTATATCTGAGCTCGTCACCAGTCACCAGTCACCAGTCTCTCGTCTCCAGTCTCCAGTCTCTCGTCTCTGGTCAAAAAAAAAAGACCCCAAAAGGAGCCTTTTTTCGATAGTTTTATAAAAAATTATGCGTATAATTCTGTGAATAATTCGCGTAATTCTTTGCTTTCACGTAGTAATTCTAAAGTGATTTCAGCGTGATCTTTGGTATAACCGTTTCCTACAATCATAGTAACATCACTTCCAACTCCTTCAGCTCCTAAAGCTGCTTTGGTGAAGCTGGTTGCCATAGAGAAGAAATATACCATACCGTCATTTTTAGTACATAGAATACTGGTCATTTCAGTGTCAGGAACATTTACATTGTTGATGGTTAAATCTGCCATCTGACCGTTGGTTAACTCTTCAATTTTTGTCATCATCGCTACTGGATCTTTCGCATTTCCAACAAATACTTCATGACAGAATCCTAGTTTCTCTAATCTTTCAGCAGAGTGTTGACTTCCACACATACCAATCACTTTTCCGGTAACACCTACACGTTTTTTAGCTTCATAACAACATAACATACCTGATTTTCCTCCGGCACCAATAATCAATACAGTTTGACCCGGTTTGCATAATTTGGCTGTTTGTGCAGGAGCTCCGGCAACGTCAAGTGCTGATAATGCTAATGTTTCAGGCATGTCAGTAGGTATTTTGGCATAAATACCACTTTCAAAAAGGATCGCTTTTCCATCAATGTCCACTTGGTCGATAGAGTCACGAATCGCTTTAATTTTATCTATTCTTAATGGAGTTAAAGATAATGATACTAATGTGGCAATTTTATCACCCTCTTTTAGATCAATTTTACCTTTTAATGCATCTCCGATTTTTTCAACTGTTCCTAGTAACATACCACCTGATCCGGTTACCGGATTTCTATGTTTTCCTTGTTTTGCAACAATGCCTAACATGATCTCTTTAATTTTTTCATGATCACCACCGGCTTGTTCTTTGATTTGAGTAAATGAAGCAGAGTCTACATTTAAGGTCTGAACATCAATTAAGATCTCATTGTCATAGATCTCATCCATGTTGTTGTCAATTTTATTTGCTGGTTGTGGTAATACTCCTACTGGCTCGATTACGCGGTGTGTTCCGTATTTGTTTCCTTTTTTTTGCATTTTTAATCTGAATTAAAATGTAAATAATTAATTTTTAATATTTTATGTTTGTTTTTTGCTTTTTTTTATTGCGCGGCAAATATACATAAAAATAACCTAATTTCCAAAAAAATGAGATCTATTTTTTTAACCCGCTGCGTTTCAAAAGAGCGTCTACCTGAGGTTCTCTACCACGGAACTTGGTGTACATATCCATCGCTTTTAAAGTTCCCCCTTTAGAAAGGATGTTTTCAACAAATGAATCTGCAATTTTTTTATTATATACGCCATTTTCAACGAAATAAGAGAAAGCATCAGCATCTAATACCTCTGCCCATTTGTATCCATAATATCCTGCAGCATAACCACCTGCAAAAATATGACTGAATGCAGTACTGATACAGGTTCCATCCACTCTAGGAAGTAGTTCGGTCTTAGCAATCGCTTCACGTTCCATTTCTGTTATTTCGGTTAATCTTTCAGGAGTTAAAGTGTGCCACATCATATCCAGATATCCAAAAGTTAATTGTCTGCAAAATGTGTAACCGGATAAATAATTATCCATATCTTTCAATTTTTGAATGGTTTCTTCAGGGATCAGTTTTTTAGTTTTGTAATGGTAAGCAAACAATTTTAAAAATTCCTGATTGGATGCAAAATTTTCCATGATTTGAGATGGTAATTCAACAAAATCTCTCGGAACACTGGTACCGGAAATCGATTCATAAGTTACATTGGATAACAATCCATGTAAACCGTGTCCAAATTCATGAAGGAAAGTGGTCACTTCATCATAGGTCAACAAAGAGGGATTTCCTGGAGTGGAAGGAGTAAAGTTCATCACTAATGAAACAAGTGGTCTGATATTATTCCCTTTGGCATCAATCGATTGTTCTCTGAAAGAGGTCATCCAGGCACCACCTCTTTTAGAAGCTCTTGGGTGAAAATCTAAATATAAAATTCCAAGAAGATTTTTATTTCTGTATACTTCATAAACAGTTACATCTTGATGATAAACCTGAATTTTTTTATTTTGTTTGTATGTAATACCATACAATTTGTTGGTTAATTTAAATACACCATCAATCACATTTTCCAATTTGAAATAGGGTTTTACCATCTCATCAGAAATGTTAAACTTAAAGTTTTTGTATTTTTCTGAATAATAAGTGAAATCCCATCTTTCTAAATTTCCTTTAAAACCAATGCTTTGGGCATATTTTGTGATCTCTTCAATCTCCCCTTTTGCTGCTGCGTAGGAAACTTCTAAAAGCTGATCTAAAAGGTTATACACATTTTTTGGATTTTCAGCCATACGATCCTGAAGAGCATATTCCGCATAGTTTTCAAATCCCATAAGATGTGCCAATTTGAATCTTAAGCTTACGATCTCTGCAATGATTCCATTGTTGTCAAACTCACCTTCAAAGGCTCTGGAATTGTAAATTTTATAGAATTTTTCTCGTAATTTACGATCATCGGCATATTTCATAATGGCACCATAACTGGGAGCTGAAAGATCAAATAGATAACCCTCTTGTCCTTTTGCTTTTGCTTTTTCCTGAGCAATTGCTAACTCGTTCTCTGGTAACCCTTTTAATTCCTCTTTATTGGAAAATACTACTTCAAAAGCATTCGTTGCAGATAATACATTTTCACTGAATTGTAAAGAAAGTTTAGAGAGTTGCATAGAGATGTTGTTGTACACTTCCTGGTCTTCTAATGAAAGTTCAGCACCACTGTTGATAAATGCTTTGTATGTTTTCTCCAATAACATTTTATCTTCCGGTTTTTCCAATTTTTCTTTTATTTTATAAACTTCCTTAACTCTATTGAAAAGTGCTTTGTCGTGATAAATTTCATTAGAGTGTTGGGTTAATAGTGGGCTCACTTCTTGCGCAATTTTTTGTAGTTCAGGTGAAGTGTTAGCTGATAACATATTAAAGAAAACATTAGAAATTCTGCTCAACAACGCACCACTACGATCCATGGCTACAACAGTATTTTCAAATGTAGGAACAGATTTTTGATTGGCAATCATATAAATATCTTGCTTAGCTTGTTTTAAAGCATATTCAAAAGCAGGCAAATAGTGTTCCAATTTGATCAATTCAAAAGGTGGCGTTTGAAATGGGGTATCCCATTCTGCAACTAATGGATTTTTTAGGATATCTGTAGGAGCAGAATTGTTGGTTTCAGGTTTTGTAGTATTTTGGTCTTTAGGTTTTTGTGCATTCGACAACATGACGGTCAGACTTAAAAGGGTGAATAAAAAAAGTTTTTTCATAATTTATAAATTGTTTATTAATAAGCAAATAGCATGTACCACAACAGCATCTCCGTTGCCAACTGCATCTAATCCTTCATTGGTTTTGGCTTTTACAGAAACGGAATCGGGTGTAATTTTAAGGATTCGGGCCAGATTATTGGCAATCGCTTGTTTATAAGGAAAAAGTTTCGGTTTTTCTAAAATAATAGTGAGGTCAATGTTATTCACGAAAAATCCCTGATCTGAAATAAGAGTAACTACATGGTCAAGCAGTTCCTGACTATCCTTTTTGAAAAATTGAGGATCCGTATCAGGAAAAAGGGTGCCAATATCTCCTAATCCTGCAGCGCCTAACAATGCATCACATACAGCATGGATCACAACATCCCCATCAGAATGAGCTACGCAACTCTTGTCATTAGGAATGATAATACCACCTAATATAAATGGAAATTGGTTGATATCCTTATCAACCAATTTATGAGAATCGTAGCCTAACCCAACTTTCAGTTTCATGAAACGCTATTTTTTGCCTTGTCTTTTTATATCTTTAGCATAAAACGATTCAAAATCAAAGGATAATGAGAATCTTAACGTATTGGCTAATGGATTTCTGTTGGTGAATGTGACCAGATAAGAAACATCAATAATAAATACATTGTATTTCAAACCAACTCCCACTTCTCCAAATTTTCGATCCCCTTTATACTGGTTTTCAAAAAATGTTCCTAATCTAATGGAAAACAGATCGTTGTACACATATTCTGTACCAACAGCAAATACAATTTCTCTCATCTCTTCATTAAAACCACCCGGAGAATCATAGAAAGATCTCAAAATACCTTGAAAAGTACTGATATCTTTTGGATTCATACCATTACCATAATACACATAGCTTCCATCCGGATTAGTAATCGGAGTACCTAATTCATTGACCTTTTTAACGGGATTGGTTGGTACTAACAGTTTTCCTACTTCCCCTAAGAAACTCCATTTGTTGTACTTGTCAATATCCATGGTGTAGGAAAGACCAATTCTAAGATTGGTAGGTAGAAAATCTTTATTGATACTACCATCAGTATAGGATATTTTATTTCCAATATTTGAGAAACAGACACCTGCTCTAAATGTTTGATTTTCAAAACTTTGAGAATCAAAATCTTGTTCATAAAACATACCTAAATCAGCAGCGATAGCTGTTCCCGGTTTCATTTCAACACCGGTAACCACTACATCAGATGCAAGATTGGAGTATATGAAACGAGGAGTCAAAGACATTGAAAAATGGTCAGAGAATTTTCTGGAATAGGAAGCATCAATCGCAAATTCGTGTGGTGTTCTTTCCGGTCCGATATTATATCCAAAATAGTCAGTAAATTGAATAGAACCTAATGAAAAATATCTTAAAGAAAATGCAATAGCATCCATGTCTGTTAATTTAACAAACCCACAAACATAGGCTAAGTCAATATCATTCACCAACTCGGCTAACCAAGGAGTATAGGACATTGAGATCCCGAATTTACTTTTGCTAAACACGTATTTAGCAGCATTGTAATGTTGAGAATTGATATCTGCGGATGAAGCAACCCCAATATCTCCCATTCCTGCACCTCTTGAATCAGGGGAAATCATAAGAAATGGAACTGCTGTAGTCATGGCATTATAGTAGGGAGCAGAAGGATTTTCAAAATCAAAAGAGTCCTGAGAATGAGCTAAAGTTATTGATAGTAAGATAAGTACAGTTAAAAATATGCTTTTGTTTGTCATATAGATATAAATTGCTGATAATAATTCAAAAGAAACGCAAAAATACTAATAATATTTTATAAGATAACAATTTTCTCAAATTTTTCTACAGTATCATGATTTGCATTTCGAACCAGCAATTTGTAAACATAAGTTCCTTTTGCCAATTTATCGCCAAAATCATCCAACCCATTCCAGTCGATACCCTCTGAACGGGTGCCTGTTAAAAATTGTGTAGAGTGGATAGTCTTCACTAATTTACCGGAAATAGTAAAGATTTGAACCATAATGTCAAAGGTTTGACCGGGTTGATTGTGCTCAAAGAAAAATTGAGTATGGGTTGTGAATGGATTTGGATAATTGAGAACATGCTCAATTTCAAGATTTGCATCATTCATAACCGTAAATTCGATGGTGGATTCCGATACATTATTGGCAATGTCCCAGGCTCTGATTTTTAAAGTATGGGTGCCTGGAGCTATATCGGTCAATGGATATCTAACAATTCCTGTGTTAAAACTATCTTTTTCAGCTTGATAAAAGTCGTTGAGTGTTACTTGTGAGTCAGAGTTATTGTCTAAAATCGCAATTAAATCGTGCCCAATTCCGTTTCCGGTTGTGTTAATACCATTATCATCCTTCAGTTTTACGATCAATTGAGGATTAGGATTCGTAATTCCTCCGTTGACAAATTTTTCATCATTTAAAAAAATGTGAATTTCAGGACCTTTTTCATCAGTTATTGGATTTGGACTCACACCACCAATAATGAAATTTGAAGTGTACCCTTTTCCATCCATATTGGAAGATTTGAAGTAATAGCTTATCTTTCCGTTTCCATAAGCATAATTGATATCTTTAGGAACAATAAACGTGAACTCAAAATAACCGTTTATTACTGAAGCATTTCCTTTAAAAATGATATTTTTTTGAACCTCAAATTCAAAAGGACCATCTACTTGATCAGGATCATTCATTAAGGTAGAGACTCTGACACTTTTATCATAGACAGAAGGGAAAATTGAGCCGTTGAACTGCTCTAAAATAGTACCATTCAAATCGGTTACGTGACCTTTAATTGTTACTTTTTCCAATGCTCTGATGGTGTCAGATTCCTGCAAAACAGAAACTCCATTTATAGAATCCGTTATCACATTGTAAACTGGAAAACTTAATTTTAAAGAAGGGTCTCCTAAAACAACAAACATTCTTAAATTATCATTATTGGAAGCTCTGTTTTTTCCCTCTTTATTCAAATTTCCAATTGTGATGACGTTGTTATTATCATCAATAAATGGTACATTAAAAAGATGTTCGCAAAAAATATAATTGGGTCCTGCAAAAGCAACTCTTGTTGTTGTGAGCATGGCTGAAGCTCCCCCTTTGTCGTTAATAAAGATCAGTTCAGAAGGAGATACAGATTTTCTGTCAATCCACCCAAAAGAGCAAGTAAAATTAAACATCCAGGGTTGATTGTATTTGTTAGTCCATTTGTTGATATCAGAAATTTCCAAATAGCGTTCATGTCCCCAACCATTGGCACCACCATGACCGGCATAAGCAAAAATCAAAGATCCTTTTTGCATTCTGTTATTGATCGCTTTGTTTACTTCAGGATATCTTTGTCCTCCGGCATAAGAAACTTGTTCAAACGCATCACAATAGATTTTGTCCAAATTGAAATGGGGATATCTGGCCCCAACTTTGATAGCGCCTGCATTTACAGTCATCATGTGGTAATTATCCTCCTCATCATCTCCAACAAAAGTGATCACATTTTTCCAATCTCCATAATTGGAAATGATGGTAGAATTATCGGATACTAAACTTTGTCTGGCAGTATAATTGGCTGTTTTATCTACACAGATGGCTGCTTGATTTAATGTTGTTACCGGAAATCTACCGATACCGATATCGATCAATCCAAAACCGGATTCCCCCTCATTATCATCCAATACCCCAAAATAATCGTCATTGGCTCTCAAATTGTTTTCACTGAAAGATTCCTGTAATTGATAGTTTGGAACGAATAATTTGGTGCCGGAAACTCTTCCTCTGTAGTCATAAGAGGGTCTTCCGAATAGCAATAAATACTGAGGAAATTCACCTTCTGTTTTTTTGTAAACAGCTCTCATGTAATCTCTAATAGCTGTAGGATCAGCAGTTCCGGATGAAAACTCGTTGTAAACCTGCTCCGGAGTAACCACAACAATAGACAATCCTTCACTATTGGATCTCAATTGGGCATGTCTTTTTGCTTCAGACAGAAAATCAGGATGAGTAATGATGATCATATCTACATCAGAGGTTCCAATCAGATTTTGATTATTGATCTTCCCGATAGTTGAGACACTTAAAAAACTATTTCCATTAAATGCCTGAAAATACTTTAAAGTATTGGTGGAAGTTTTAAAAGAAAATACAGAATTAGTTAAATTGCCTAGTATTTGAACAGGTTCATAAGGATTGGAAATATCCCAGATTTTTGTTGCACTATTGGCGTTACTCATTTCAAAAACTGCAATATTCCCTTCACCTACAGACTGAGGAGCACAAAATGGAAACTGATCTTTGTAGAATTTTAAATAACAGTCCAATTGCAGTTCAATATAATCCAAATAGGCTATCGATGAAGATTGCGGTTTGTTGTAAGTCATTGAAATATGTAAAGGAGTTGAAGGATTATTAACGGAGTAATTTTTAACATTGGAAACCCCAAAATTTCCTGACATGACTGCAGATAGTGACATGTTTTGTAAAGTCGTATTGTTAACAACAATCGAAAATGAGGAGCTTTGACTAATGGTAGTTCCTGCCACAAAAGTTAATCTTAATGGAGTTCCTAAGGGTTCTGGTAAGTTAAAGTTATATGATTTTGTGTTTTCAATTTCAAATCCTTCATCAAACCATTGTCTTCCCGATTCAGCAAAATTATATTTATCGTTTTCATAAAAATCGTAATGAGTAAAAGAATTGATGGATATATTATCCGACAAACCTGAATTATCCACTTGAGTTATCCTTTTTTTTAAACCAATTGTGGGATCAAAAGTGATAAAATAATAAGTTTTATCAGCGTATACATTATAATTATGTGTAAAAGTTTGCAATGGAGCATCAACTGACCAGGAATGGATCCCTTTACCATAAAATAAAAAGTAATCACCGGCATTAAAAACGCCATCACCTCCATCCTGAATCCAGATACTATTTTCAACCAAATCGGAAGGTCTGTCTACATTGTTGCGTTCAGGTAACATATTGCCTCCATTTCCGAAAAGGGATAAATGGGATGAATTCATTGCAGATGAAGATATTCCCATAGCTACGAGATTTTCATAAGTCACTTTATAAATGCCTGAATTAACGATTCCAATTTTATACCAGTTTCCAGAGGATAAAACAGAATTTGAAACCCCTTTGTATTTTTTGATAGGTGCTACACTACTGGGTGTAATCTCTATTTTAAATGAAGTTACTTTTTGAGCTTTATTTCCTGAGTATATAATGGGAATAAAATGAATTAATGCAAAATTTTGATTTTTAGAAGCAGCGGTAGTTATTTGAACGGAAACATTGTTTTTACGATATCCGGATGGAATCAATGCAGCATCCTCTGCACTGAAAGGTTCAGTTATTAAATCGGTAATAATATATTGGTATGTATTATAATTTGCCGGAACTAAAATTTTATCAACATAAACAGGTAAGGAAGGGAACTCATTTTCATAAAATGCCTCTTTAAAATAGAGTAATTTTACTTCAGATCCATCTTCGTTGATGTTCATTTGAGGATTTTCCCACTCAATAGTATAGGTTTTATTAATATTTTGTGCTTGATTATCAAATGAAAAAAGCAAAAAACTAATAAAAAATAGTATCAGCACCCAAGATTTTTGTTCCATATTCCGTTATAATAATTGATATTCGGTTATTTTTTTGATAAATAACGATTAAAAAAGAAAAAAATTATAAGATTAATGATAAATATAAAACGAATATTAGAAAAAAATAATTACTTTTGCAACGCAAAAATCGAATTTTAATATGTCAAGACTATTTTGTGTTCTATTAACCACGGCATTATTACTTACCACAAGTATGGTAAACGCACAAGATGCCCATTTTTCACAGTTCTATGCTAATCCGCTCTACTTGAATCCGGCTATGGCAGGTACAAATGTTTGTCCTAGAATAGCAACCAGTTTCAGAGATCAGTGGCCCAGCATGCCGAGTGAATTTGTAACTTATTCCGTAAGTTATGATCAACATTTTGATAAAATTAATGGGGGTATTGGTGTTTTGTTGTATGGTGACCACGAAGGTACCGGAACATTTAAAACGTATAGTGCCAACTTTATGTATTCATTCAAGTTGAAAGTGACTAGAAAATTCAATATGAGATTTGCCCTCTCAGCTGGTTACTATCAAAGAAGCTTAGACTGGAGCAAACTCACTTTTGGTGATATGATCGATCCAAAATACGGATTTGTATACCAAACGGCTGAAGTTCCTCCCGGAGACTTGGTTAAGGGTCAACTGGATATCTCTGCCGGGATGTTAGGCTATTTCAAAAATTTTTACTTTGGATTTGCAGCACACCATTTAGTTCCAATGTATGTTGGTTTTATTTCTGAAACTTATAGACATCCAATTAAATATACTGCTCACATGGGAGGTACTTTCGATATTTATAGAAAAAGTAAAAAAGAATTGACCTTCGGAGATGTTTCTATTAGCCCTAATTTTATCTACCAACAACAAATGACATACCACTACTTTAATGAAGGTTTCTATTTGAATTTCTATCCTTTTACCGTAGGTCTATGGTATCGCCATAGTTTACAAGGTTCAGATGCTTTGATCTTTACCAGTGGTTTACAACACGAACAATTCAGAATCGGATACTCTTATGATATTACTGTAAATGAACTTTCAGGTAGCTCAGGCGGTGCTCATGAAGTTACTTTCCAATTATTATTACCTTGTCCTGAAAAAGTGAAACATATTAAAGACCTAGAATGTCCACATTACTAGTCTTTATAATAAAAAATTAAAAAAATCGTTAATAAAATTATATTACAATAGATTATGAATAAGATCACAAAGTATTTAGGTTTATCCATCTTTGCAGCTGTTCTTTTTGCTTCTTGCTCTAGTGAATCCAGTTCAACTACCGGTTGGGAATTCAATGATCCTGAAAATGGAGGATTTGAAGTTTTCCCATTTACTGAACAAGAAACAGGTCCCGGCTTGGTTTTGATTGAAGGTGGTACTTTTCAAATGGGCCGCGTTGAACAAGATGTAATGTATGATTGGGATAACGATCCTAAACGTGTTACTGTTTCCTCATTCTATATGGATGAATGCGAAATTAGCAATTTAAACTATTTGGAATACCTCAATTGGTTGGAAAGAGTTTTTGTTCCTGCTGACCTTAAAGTGGTTTATGACAATGCTGTACCAGACGAAAATGTTTGGAGAAACAAAATGGCTATGGAAGAAACCTATGTTGAGTATTATCTTAGATACCCTGCTTTCCAAGAGTATCCTGTAGTTGGTGTTAGCTGGTTACAAGCTGTGAACTATGCTGCATGGAGAACTGACCGTGTTAATGAAAAAATATTGGTGGATATGGGATTCGCAAATTATAATGTTGCTCCATCTCCAGAAGGATATTTCAATACTGATGCATATTTAACTTATGGTGATAATGCTTATGAATCCAACTCTGACAGAAGATTACAATATATTACTTCCGGAGAATACAGAAATGTAAAAATGGAAGATGGTATCCTTCTACCTAAGTACAGACTCCCCACTGAAGCTGAATGGGAATATGCTGCTTATGGCTTAATTGGAAATACTTACAACGAAAGAGTTCTTGAAAGAAGAATCTATCCTTGGAACGGCTCTTATGTTCGTACAGAAGAGAAAAAATATATGGGTGATAACGTTGCTAACCTTCGTAGAGGTAGAGGTGATTATATGGGTGTTGCCAGTCACTTAAATGATGCTGCTGAAAAAACTGCTCCTGTGAAATCATTCTGGCCTAATGACTACGGTCTATATAATATGGGTGGTAACGTTGCAGAGTGGGTATTAGATGTTTATCGTCCTAATACTGCATTGGATGCTGCTGATTTAAACCCATTCAGAGGTAACTACTACGAAACTAAAAAATTATTGGAAGATGGTACCGTTGAAGAGAGAGATAGTGTAGGTCGTGTGCCTATGGTTCCTGTTTCTGATTTCAAAAATGATAGAAGAAGAAATTATAGAACTGCTGATAATAAAAATTTCTTAGATGGCGACTGGGCCTCTGTACTTGAAAGTGAAAGATGGCAAGGGGGAGATACTAATAAAGTGAGTACAGATTATATGTATAGAAAAAATATGAATGAAAGTTATAAATATTCATTAGTTGGTGATAAAGCACGCGTTGTGAAAGGTGGATCATGGAAAGACCTTCAATATTGGGCTGCTCCAGGACAAAGACGCTATCTTGATGAAGATGAAGCTACCGATTATATCGGATTCCGTTGCGCAATGGCACGATTAGGGCCTCCAACCAGCAACTAGTAAAATAAAAACGGCTTTTAGCCGTTTTTTTTTTAAGTAAAAAATGATTTTTAAAAAACCAGATTATGATAAGTGAAATTTATTCTCAATTTTTAAATTACCCTGTTATTTCAACAGATACTAGAAAAATTATTCCTTATTCTATCTTTTTCTGCCTAAAAGGGGAACAATTTGATGGAAATCTATTTGTAAATCAAGCTCTTGAATTAGGAGCAAAATTTGTAGTTACTGAAAATTCATCTTTTACAGATCATCCTCAATGCTTCGTAGTTAAAAATGTTTTGGAAACCCTTCAGATTTTAGCTACAAACCATCGGTTAGAATTGAAAATTCCCGTTATCGGTATCACAGGTACAAATGGTAAAACAACCACTAAAGAATTGATTACGAAAGTGTTGTCTCAAAAGTATAATGTGCAATCTACGGTAGGTAATCTGAATAACCATATTGGAGTTCCTTTAACCATTCTTTCCATCACAAAAGAACATGAAATAGCAGTTGTTGAAATGGGCGCTAATCATGTAAATGAAATTTCAGAATTATGTACCTTTGCTTATCCTACTCATGGCGTGGTTACCAATATCGGCAATGCCCATTTGGAAGGATTTAAATCTTATGAAAATATTGTTGAAACCAAAATGGGTCTCTATGATGCCGTGATTCATGACAGCGGCGTTCTTTTTGTTAATGGAAAGGATCTGCTATTAGTAAAAGAAGCCAAAACCAGAATCGAAACATCTTTTAAGAAAACAGGACATAATAATACCCAAATACAGTTTTATGGGGTTGATCAGGATCCATTTATTAACGGTTCAGTTACCGCGATTGATCCCTATTTAACAATACAAATTTTTGATCAACAAATTAAAACTCAAATAACTGGAGCTTATAATCTGGATAACATCTTATGTGCTGCCTCAATAGGGCGTTTTTTCGGTGTTTCTGATGCACAAATTATTGAGGCTATTCAATCTTATGCACCCAATAATCAACGTTCACAAGTGAAAATGTTGGGAAACAATACGATCATTGCTGATTATTACAACGCAAATCCAACGAGCATGAAAGCAGCTATTGAAAACTTTATGATGATCAATGCTTCTGAAAAAGTTGCTGTCTTGGGAGATATGTTTGAATTGGGTGATTTTTCTTCAGATGAACATGAGAAAATTGTAAATCTATGTAATGAGTTTCATTTAGAAACCTATTTTATTGGAACTCATTTTTCGCATTTAAAAAATGATACAACTCATTTTTTTGAATCTGTAGATAAATTTAAATCAGTGTTTGAAAACATGCATTGGAACAAAAAAACAATTCTAGTAAAAGGTTCCAGAGGTGTTCACTTGGAAAAACTTTTTGAATAAAGCTCTTTCTGAATCAGATACAATTTTATTTTTGCTCTTCTGCATACCATAATATATGTCGCAGATTTGCTTCCCAGACAACCAGAATTACAATATCAGGTTTTTCATTTTCTATAATAAATTCGTTCCTCTTCCTGACTTTGACAATGCGTCACCCTAAATGGATTTCCAGAAATGATCATCAAAAAGCATAGCAATTGATTTATGTCTAGACGTTATTAGCATAGTTTTTGTGAGTGTTGTATCACTAATTGGTAA